>SKEH01000245.1_pt1 | contig 36787 bp, 55 predicted proteins | sample 4826571 | NCBI WGS metagenome assembly SKEH01 (sample SAMN11008814, study PRJNA524170) | human gut metagenome | biome: Human fecal sample; material: Feces; isolation source: fecal sample from pouch patient p29 | host: Homo sapiens | place: Israel: Tel-Aviv | collected 2016-09-14 | reverse complement strand
GAAGTATTAAAGAGTTGATTTTATGGATAGGTCAAGAAAAACACTTAAAGACTTAGAATGTTGCGGCTGGTGCATTCATTATCAGTCTATTAAGGAAAAGGGATATAAAACATCTAAAGGAAAATGTGATAACTGGAATAGAGTATTTTGTATTTATTATAAAGATTCAACTGATCCTGGAGAAGAAGATTTAGAAATAACATTAAGAAAAAGGTCAGGATATTATTTAATAATTGAGAGAAAAAATAAAAGAGCTGTTGAGGTTACATGGAGTCTAAAAGAAAATGGAGTAGTTATTTCAACATATGATGAAAAGTTATTTGGAGAAATATTAAAAGATCATAAGGGTTTATTTGATTCATTATTTAAATTAGTGTAGCCAGAAAGGGTGTAGAAATATATGAAACCAATATTATTTAATACGGAAATGGTACAAGCAATACTGGATAGCAGAAAGACAACTACTAGGAGAATTATTAAAGTTAATAATAGTTTAGAATTTATGGGATTTAAAGAAGGGAAAGCACTTTTGGGTAAAGGTTGCTGCATACATGAAACAATTAAAGCACCATATATGCCAGGAGATATTCTTTATGTTAGGGAAACTTGGGGAATATCAAATTCGTTAGGAGATTTTGCAAGGAATAATAGGACAGCAGAGTATGTTTATAAAGCAGGGTATTCCAAAGGAGAAAGAATACCAATGGTTAGAGAACAGGAAAAAAACTTGGGCGTTTGGAAACCAAGCATTCATATGCCAAAAGATGTAGCACGTATTTTCTTAAAAGTAACCAGTGCAAGAGTTGAAAGGCTTCAGGATATAACAGAGGATGGAATAAGAGCAGAAGGAATTACAGAAGAATGGCCACCACATGCAATGGATAAGTTTAGGAAGTTATGGGATAGCACAACAAAGGAATACAGATGGGAGACTAATCCTTGGGTGTGGGTAATTGAATTTGAAAGAATTGAGAAAAGTGAGGTAGAGCAGTAATGAGTAAGGAAAAATGGATATTAGATATACAACAATATGACAATGAGATTTGGATGCCAGAAGAATATTTTGATGATAATGAAGATGCCCAAAAGTATGGATATGAAATAGCAGAAAAAGAAGGTTTGAGCAGATTTAGAATAGGTTTATGTGAAGATGCTGAAAACTTTGGAATTGATGTTGATAGAGTAATTGAGAACATTCAGGAAGCAATGTATGAGACTATTGGAGAAGCTGCAGAATGTTATTTAGATGATGTAACAAAAGAAGATGCGTTGGAGCTGGAGAAAAGACTAAATGAAGTTTTTTATAAATGGCAGGAAGAACATAATTACAAACCAAGCTTTTATAAAGTAATTAGTGAAGAGGTAATCGAGGTAGAGAAGTAATGAAGTTTTATGAATTTAATAATGAGGATTATGCTTATTATGCATTAATAGGTGCAGGCACTGAAGAAGAAGCAAAGGAGTTTTACGAGGATAATGTTGCTTATATAGAAGGAAGTGAAAAAGATAATAATCCAAGAGAATTAGAAAGAGAAGAAGCTTATAACAATATAAATAGATATTATAAAATTCCTGAATCTATGCATGAATATAATAGGGATCGTTTTAACAAATCAATAGATAGTGAAGAAACAACATTATTTGCTTTAGATAGAGATTTGATGTGATTCGGAATATGCAAATTTGACGAAATAAATTAGAAATTGTTCTTTGAAAATTTAATATTACGGTATTGAATATAAAAATATATATTAACAAATAATAAATTAGATAAATTAATTATTTGGAGGTATTTAAATGTTTGAACATAAGAAACAATTATTGCACGAAGTAAAAGTAGAAAAAGCAAATCCACAATATGCTGTATTAATGCAAGAACAATTAGGTGGAGGAAATGGAGAGTTAAAAGCAGCGATGCAGTATATTTCGCAAAGCTTTAGAATAAAAGATCCAGAAATAAAAGATTTATTTTTAGACATTGGTGCAGAAGAACTTAGTCATATGGAAATGGTGGCACAAACAATAAATTTATTAAATGGTCACGACGTTGCTAATGAAAAAGTTGAAAATGGAGAAATTCAAACACACGTACAATGTGGATTATCACCAGTACTTATTAATTCATCAGGAGCACCTTGGACTGCAGATTATGTAACAGTAACTGGAGACTTAGTTGCAGATTTATTATCTAATATAGCTTCAGAACAAAGGGCAAAAGTAGTTTATGAATATCTTTATAGACAAATTGAAGATAAAGAAGTAAGGGCAACTATTGATTTTCTATTAAATAGAGAAGAAGCACATAATGCCTTATTTAGAGAAGCATTAAATAAAGTTCAAAAGACAGGTTCGAATAAAGATTTTGGAGTTACAGAAGATTCAAAACTATATTTTAATTTATCTAATCCTGGTCCTTCACATGAAGCTCCAAATCCAACACCACCATCATTTGAAAATACTAGAAGATAAAATTATATAAACCATATAATATAAAATCTTTGATAATAAATTAAAAGTTGTGAGGTTGTAAAATTTATTAAAAAATGAATAAACATATTTCATTTTGAAAATATTAAATATTGAAGTTCTAAATTGGAGGTGAGAATAATGGCTAACTTAAATCAGCTTGAATTACAAAATCTACGTCATTTAATTGGAGCTCATTGTACTATCGAGAAAAAGTTAGAAGACTATTCACAACAATGTACTGATCCAACATTAAAAGAAATGTTAAAAAAGGATGCTGAAGATGCAAAAGCAAATAAAGCAAAGTTAATGGAATTTTTAAATTAGGAGGGGTAAAATATGCAAGAAAAAGAAATGATAAGTGATTATCTTGCTGGATTAAATGCAAGTTTAGCAGCATATGGTGGTATAATTTCTCAATGTGAAAATCAACAATTACGTGAAACAATTCAGCAAATGAGAAATCAAGATGAATATCGTCAATACAATCTTTTTACTAAAGCTAAGGAGAAGGGATATTATATACCAGCACAACCAGCAACTCCAGAAGAAATTGCAGTTGTTAAACAACAAATGTCTCAAGGATAGTAACTCAGATATCTTGGTAAATTTAATCTTATAAAATTAAAAACTAACTTTAATACCGTATTATTCAAAAAGAATGTACGGTATTTTTATATTTAAAATACTACACAATACTTATATTTGATGATGATTAAGGGGTGATATAACATGGATAATTTTGTACTTAATAGAATTGATTTTAATTGCGATATGGTCCAGAAGGGAAAGCCATGCTCATGTGAACCAGTCCAAGATAGATATGTTGATGTTTCAATTAAGATAATTAATAATTTCAAATTAAGATCATATGTTGAAGAACTTTCACATGGATGGAAAACAGTATGGATATATAAAGATGAATATATGTTGGAAGTCATAAAAAAACTTCCAGAACAACCAAAAACAATTTTTGAACATTGGATTTTAGGAAAAGCTTTTGGCTATTCTGATGAAGCTATTAAAAATTTTGTGAATACTAAACTCTTACAAAGGTAGTCTTATCACATTTAGGGCATGGTGGTAATGTGTCTGTAGTATCGTCTAAACGAACTAATTGACCACAATTAGTACATCTGTATGTACCTTTACCTGGTTTTTCTCCTGTAGATGGCATATATATCACCTCCTTATACAACAATAGTTCGATATAATAATTCAAAATCCTTTTATAATTTCAAAAAATATACAAATAATTTGGAGGTATAACATGAATATAGGACTAATGATTTCAAAAGAGAGAGTAAAAAATAATTTATCTAGAAAGAAATTAGCTGAAAAGATTGGATGCACATCTAGAGCAATTGAATATTGGGAAAGTGGAAAAAGAAGTATTAGTTTAGAAAATGCAGATAAAATTTTCAAAGCTTTAAATATTAGAATAACAATTGGAATTAATGGAAAATATGAACAATAGCTCACAATGCTAAGAAAGTATCAAGTTGATGGAGGATAAACAAGTGAAGATTAATAGAGATAATATGGAACTTTCATATCAAATAGAAAAATTAAAATCTAAGTTAAATCTTAGTGCAGATATAGCGAAAGCTATTGATGAAGAATTACTAAAATTGAACCTACATGAAAATGAAAATTTAGATGATATAGCAGAAAAAATAATGACTGTTAGAGATGGATTAAGAGATTTAGCAGATTTTATGAGAGAAAATAAAAAGACACTAAAAGTATAAAATAATTTTAAACATAACAAAAGCATTAGAGAACTATAAACGGAAACTTATAAAGCTTCTCTAATGCTGTATCTATCTAATATTATACCATAAATAAGTTAATAAAGGATAGGTGATAGATATGAAAAAAGAGGAAAATCTCTATATACCAAAAGAAATATATAAAAAAACAGAAAGAGCTCTATATGGGTACTATGATGATGAAAAGGAAATTAAAAATATTTCGGCAGAAGTAGAAATGTTAGAATCTAATATATGTGAAATAGAGGAGGATATTAAGAATACAAATATTAAAATAGATTACTATCAAAATGGAGTTTCAATAAGTGAGAGAGTACAAACATCTTCCTTAGGTATAAGCTTTGCAGAACGTGAGATATGTAATGCTATAGAAAAATTAGAAAATGAACATGCTATGAAAACAAGAAGATTACTAAAGTTAAAGAAACGATTAAGAAAGATTAAAGAGAAGAATAGCAGAATGAAACTGAACCTAGAAATGTTAGAGAATGATCTACAGATGATATTAAAATATAAATATTCAGATAAGAAATCTGTACAGTCAATAGCGTTAGCACTAAATTATTCAAATTCAACAGCTGGAAGAAGAAAAGACCAATTAGTGTTAAATGTAGCGCAGTTCATGCACTGGGTTTAAAATATCTAAGATAAATACAACTATTCATAATTCATGTTTTATGAAATAAACTAAAAATTATTCTAAGTAGAAAGTTAATTAACTTAGACATTTAAAAGTTTATATATGTCTTTTAATAGTTATAAAAACTTTTTTTATTTTCTAAAACTTTTTATAGTGAATAGCTCGTCTTATAAATATAAGAAAAAAATAAAGGAGATGATTTATTATGAAAAAGAATTTATTAAAAGTGTTAGTGGTTGGATGTATGGTTGTTAGCTCAGTACCAACAAGTGTATTTGCTTCAACAGTTAATACAGATAATATTAAAGAAAATACAATAGAGCAAACACAAGAAGTCGGCACTTTAGATAGTTGGTTAAAAGAATATATACTGTCATTGAAAGGTATAAATAATGATGAAAAACAAAAATTATTTGAATCAGAAAAAGTAATACAATCAATATATAAGCAAATTGATGTATTACTTGATAAGGCAGACACTATTGGAGTTGATGTAAGAGTTAAAATACAAGAAGTGGATGATAAGATTTATGAAATACAAAATGAAGATAGCAAAATAATGGATAAAGTTCATAAATACGAAGAAAGCAAGCTTATTAATGAATTTGACATAAATGAAGAAAGTTTAGATGATGATAATGAAGAAAACATATACGATGGTATGGTAAATTATATAAAATCACTATCTATTTTAACAGCTAGTGAAAAAGACAAATTACTAGATACACAAAAGAAGCTTGAACCATATTATAAAGAATTAGAAGCTTTAAATAAAGAGCTTGATGAAGTTCAAAAACCTGTAATGGATGAATTAGATAAATTATATGATGAGGTTGATAAAGTATATAAAGACGTAGCTTATATATGGGATAAAGTTAATCAAAATTATTAATGCTAAAGTAAAGGATTCTAGAAATAGGGTCCTTTTTTATTGTGCAATAAAACAAAAAGAAGGATGAACATATGGTTATAACAATATTAAAGCTTATAGCTTGTTTAATATTATGTATAGTAATTAGATATGTATAAAAATACGCTTGGAATAATAAGAATAGATAAGGACTATGAAGCAATCAAAAATAATGTGTTTAGCAATTTGGCGATAGAAATATGGGAACAGTTAAGCATGATATACAGCGAAAAGATTTTTATATGTATAGATACATGTGTGGAGATTATAGATAATTATAAAGAATCGATATTTACTGAGTAAATATGATAAAAAAGTGAGAAGAAATCGAGAAAAATAAATTTAGTTAACAGTTATAATATTAAGTAAGAGGTATCCAGTAAGACATGCCCCCTAACATTAAAGCTTACATACCTCAGACATAAATTCTTAAACCCCTTTTATAAATACACATGTAATGCTAGGCAGGGATTACAACAATGTTTAGTCGTTACTGCGTAAACCTTAGAAACCAGTAAATACATAAAATATATTGAAGGTGAGGTGAAAATCCTCCATGGCACAATATATTGTATTTACTGGTTTTTATAATTTACTATCTACAAAGTTTATCGAGAGTAACATTAAGAGCATCAGCTAATTTAATAGCAGTAGATACTTTACATTCATCTTTACGCTCTATATCTTCAATAGTACGTTGAGGAACACCACTTAATTCAGATAGTGCTTTTAATGTTAAAGATTGAGATTTACGTATTTCTTTAAGATTCATATTTATCAATCCTTTCTAGTTATAAAAGATAGGATAATGTTAATAATGAGTAATACTACAATTAAAATATCAAGAATAGAAATATTTTTAAAATCAATAAGTTTTAAAGTAAGTAATACAATAATGATAGTAGTAAGGTTATTATTTAAATATTTCATAACAATTTACGATATGATATAATGTCTTTACGAGGGAATTGTTAGTTCCCCAAGTATTGAGTTGGTACTTATTTATCATCATCGATTATATCAACAAGCTTGCAGGCGATTTGTATAATCAACCAGATGATTGTAAGTACCTTTATTATTATATCAATCGTTCTCACCTCCTTCCTTATGTATATATTTTACCACGTTTTAACGTGGAAAACAATAGGAATTGAAAGAAAATATTATGAAAATTAATAGAATCTTAGAAATAGGGTTCTTTTTTTATGTGATAAATTAGAAAGAGATAAGAAAATATGAACAAATATCAAAGAAGAATAGATACGATAAGAAACAGATTACCAAGATTAAATAAGGACCAGCTTAGAAAGTTGGCAGAGGATGATAATTATATAAAATTTATAAGTGCAACAATAATAGGAAATGAAGTAATAGAAAGAATAGTGAAAAGAGATATATTGAAAGAAGGTGGAGAAAGTGAAAATTAAATGTTATTTAAGATATAAGAAAGGCACTAATGAAGTAAGATGCATATGTAAAAGGGATAATCCAGCATGTGACAGACATAGAACATGTATAAGAGAAGTAGTAAATCTTAATATATACAAAGATTTAGAAAACTGCTTTAAGAACAGTGAAAAAAGAAGATAAATAATATATTAGCAGAGCGAGGTGGTGACAGTGAGATATGGATAAACAAAATTATGAACTGGCAGAAGAAGATTATATTAATGGTATGAAGTATAAAGAAATAGCAGAGAAATACAATGTATCTATCAATACAGTTAAGTCATGGAAGACTAGATATAAGTGGTGCAAGGATAAAAAAGGTATGCACACAAAAAGTAAAAAAGTATGCACACAAAATAAAAAGAGTGCAGGTGCAAAAAAGAATAATGAATGTGATATAAAAGAGCCTATTGCTGATGAAGTTAAAGAAGTCATGGAGAATGAAGAATTAACGGATAAGCAGAGGCTCTTTTGTGTTATATATTCTAGATGTTTAAATGCTACCAAGGCTTATTCAAGAGCTTACAAGTGTACTTATGAAACTGCCATGGTAAATGGAAATAAGCTACTTAGAAATACTAAGGTTAAGGAACAGTTGGATAAATTAATAGCACAAGATTTAAATAAGGAATTTTTACAAAGAACATTGATACAAAAGTACAAAGATATAGCACTAGCTGACATAGGTGATTACTTAGAGTTTGGAGTTAAGCAAGTACCACAATGGCAAAAGAATAAAGATGGAATTGATATACCAGTTGTAGATCCTAACACTGGAGCACAAAAGATCAGTGAATATAGCTATGTAAAATTAAAAGACAGTGTTGGATTAGATACAAGTATAATATCAGAAGTTTCAGAAGGTAAGGATGGAATTAAATTTAAGTTAGCAGATAAGATGAAAGCAATGGATGTATTATCGAAGTTAAGTAATCTGTTATCAGATGAAGAAAAGACTAAGTTGGATATTGAATACAAGAAACTTCAACAGTTGAAGCTCCAAGCTGATATTGCAAAAACTAAAGCGGAAACTAATAGAATTACTGATAATGATGAAGGAGAAATTGAAGATGATGGATTCTTAGAAGCATTAAAGGGCAGAACTACACAGGTATGGAACAATGAGTAAGAAAAAGCATAAAGAGAAAGTATTTAAATTTCAACCTTTTTCAGATAAACAGATTCAAGTATTAACATGGTGGAATGCGTTATCTCCCGTATGTAGGAAAGATATCCTAATTGCTGATGGCTCAGTAAGAGCTGGTAAGACAGTAGTAATGTCATTATCATTTGTTATGTGGGCAACAGAGGAATTTGATGATGAAAATTTTGCAATGTGTGGGAAAACTATAGGTTCATTAAGAAGAAATGTTATAAAGCCACTTAAGAAAATGTTAAAAGGTAGAGGATACAAGTGTAAAGATCATAGAAGTTCTAATGAAAATTATCTTACTATATCTAAAGATGGGAAAAGTAATGACTTCTATTTATTTGGTGGTAAAGATGAAGGCTCACAAGACTTGATACAAGGTATTACATTAGCAGGTGTATTATTTGATGAAGTTGCTTTGATGCCACAATCATTTGTAAATCAAGCTACTTCAAGATGTTCTGTTGATGGTGCTAAAATGTGGTTTAATTGCAATCCAGATGGACCATATCATTGGTTTAAAACGGAATTTTTAGATAAGTTAGAAGAAAAGAATGCAGTTCATTTACATTTTACTATGGATGATAATTTAAGTTTATCTGAAAGAGTAAAAGAAAGATATAAGAGAATGTATTCAGGAATATTTTATAAACGATACATTCTTGGTTTATGGTGCCTTGCAGAAGGTGTTATTTATGATATGTTCAATGAGGATATACACAAAGTAAAGACTATTAAAAGAAGATATGAAAAGTATTATGTAAGTATAGATTATGGAACTCAAAATGCTACTGTCTTTCTTTTGTGGGGACTTTTTAATGATAAATGGTACATAGTAAAAGAATATTACTATAGTGGTAGAAATACAGGAATACAAAAGGCTGATATTCAATATTCAAGAGATTTAAAAAAATTCTTAGGAGATATCATACCAGTAAGAATAATAGTTGATCCAAGTGCAGCAAGTTTTATAAAACAATTACGTGATGATGGTTTTAAGAATATACTACCAGCTAATAATGATGTACTAGATGGAATAAGAACAGTTGCTAGTGCACTAAGTATTGGTTTATTTTACGTTAATGAATGCTGTCAGAATACCTTAAAAGAATTTAGTTCATATGTATGGGATGCAAAGAAAGGTAGTAAAGGGATTGAAGAAGTTATAAAAGAAAATGACCATGCTATGGATGCTATTAGATATTTTGTATATACAGTATTAAGATTTAAAGTTGAAGAATATGATGATTCAATTTACCAAAAAGGAAAGGGAGTAGTTAACAAAAAAGCTGTTGATCCATATGGAAGACAAGGACAAAATATATTCTAAAAAGCTGGGAAATATTAAGGCTGTAAATGCTTAATTATTTCGAATAACTTTGATTTAGCGAAATTATAAAAATGGCTTAAATACTAAGTTTATTAAAAGTAATGAATTTAAAGGTCAGACTTTTAACTAAATAATAAGTTTTTAATAGTAAATGTTTATAAATACTATATTTTAAAAATGGGAAATAATTTGATAAATAAGAGGTGAATTAATTTGGAAACTGTAGAAGAAAGACAAGCAAAAAGTGTAAGAGATGCGCTGTTAAATTTACCATGGAATGAAATAAGAGAGAGAAGGCAAGTATTAAGAGATTATATATTTTATAAAGGTAAGAGTGAGGATTTAGAAGCAGCAAAGAATAATCCTGTGTTATACGGTCAGAATTGGCCAATAGATGATAATATTGATTATAAGCCTACACAAGAAATAAGAAACAAAATTAAGCCGTTACTTAGAAAACAGGCACGATGGATGTTTGGTAAAGAACCTACACTTGTATTTAAAGCTGATGATTTAAAAGATAAGGATAATTGTGAGGAACTTAGAAAATACATTGAAGATGTATTTGAAAATAATGATTTTTGGAATAATACTAGAAAAGCATTTTTAGAAGCTACAATTAAAAAAAGAGTGCTTCTTAGAGCAGAAGCTAATCCAGGACAACCTATTGCTATTAAATATGAAAGCATAGAGAATTTTTATTATAAAGAGAAAAATGGAAAACTACTTAAAGTAATATTTTTTGAAGAAGATGAACAGAATGTATTTAAAGAAGAGGATAAAGATAAGGTGTATTATCTTCATACTTATTATTACAAGCCATTAGAGAGGACACTAGATGCAGAGAATAAGATAGTAGAGTACAAACCATTCTATAAGAAAGAAACTTATTTAAATTCAGAACTTCAGGAAGAATTAACTATAGACAATGAGATTACAATATCTAAAACTATTCCATGTTGGCTAATAAAGAATGCTGGGGAGCTCAATAGTAAATTTGGGGAATCTGATGTAACCGACTTAGTAGATTCTCAAAACCAATACAATAAAAGAAATAGTGATTTTGCAGATGCATTAAGATTTCAGATGTTTGGAGCAGAAGCTATCATTGATGGTAAAGAAGATGATGTTAACAAACTAACTGTAGCACCTAATGCATTACATGCTATAAGAACATCAGATGAAGCCATGGAACGGGGGAAACAGGCAACTATACAGAGACAAGAATATAATATAGGGAATAGTGGAGCAATTGATGCATATCTAAATAGATGTGATTCTGATATGAGAGAAATGTTAGATATGCCAAAGATAACTGATTTAAACAATATACCAAGTGCAAAAGCTATGGGATATCTATACAATGATTTGATGGCCAGGTGTGATGAAAAATTTAATGACTGGGAAAAACCTTTATTGAACCTAATTGATTTTATTATCGAAGTAGGTTCTTTTTGTTATCCAGGAATATTTGATAAGTATTGGTTACTAATGAATTATACAAAGATAATAAAGAGAAATGTTCCATTACCTTCAGATGAAGATGATAAGAAAGATAAAGCTATGGATGAAGTTGATAGAAAGGTTAGAAGTAGAAAATCATATATTAAAGAATTTACAAATGAAGAAGATGCAGAAAAGGCTTTTGAAGAAATTTTAGAGGAAACTACTATGTTGCAGAATGCTCAGGATTCAATGTTAAAGGATACGAATAGTGAGATTGATGATATAAATAAACAACTAGAAGATGAAGAATAGTGGTGATGTATCATGAACCCTTATAAGAAAAAGGTATTAGAGGCAAGGAAAAAAATACTGCAACTTACAATAGAACAGGAAAAACAGATTAATAACATATATGCTAAATCAGCTACAAGGCTTATTGATGAGATATTAGAATTACCTGATATAAGTAGAACTAGAGTACATGATATAGATATTGCAAGATTACTTAATGATTATACTAAAGACTTATATAAGCAACTATATCCTAATATTAAAGATAATATGATGGAAAGTTCTATTATACAAAGACAAGTTATATTAGATTATGTAGATCAAGTTGTAAAAGACAGAAAGCTAAGTGAGATAGTTAAACATAATATTAATAACTATTCAAATACTGTTGTTAAAAATTTAGTTGCAGGTGAATATTACAAAGATGGAAAGACGTTAAGTAAAAGATTGTGGAACTTAACTTCAGATAATAGCAATAAGATAGATGAATTTATAAAAATGAATATTGCTGGTGGTGCTAATGCTAGAAAGCTAGCAAATGACCTTGAAGTATTAATAAATCCAAAGAATAGATTAACTACTACAAATTTCAAAGCTGGATTTGATAGCTATAAAGTATCATATCAAGCGCAAAGATTAGCAAGAACATCAATTACTCATGCAGCTGCAGAAACACAAATTCAAACCGCAAAGAAAAACCCATTTAACAGAGGAATGAAATGGAACTTAAGCCCAAGTCATGGAGCACGTATGCATGGCAAACAAGATGAATGTGATGATTATGCAGGTAATGATTCTTATGGATTAGGAGCAGGAATATTTCCAGCAGATAAAACACCAATTCAACATCCAAACTGCATGTGTTACTTAACAGAATGGCTTGTTGAAATTGATGATGCTATATCAAGAATAAATAAATGGGTTGAAGGAAATGAAGATAGGGAGTTAGAGAGTTGGAGTACAGATTTTAATAAAGGTGAAGATAATATTAAGAATAAAACCAGTAGTTCAGTCAAGGTTAATGGAAAAGATGGAACTATAGATATTAATATACCTAAATCAAAGAATAAAAATATAAATACAAATGTTGGAAAAGATGATATAATAAATAATAAAAAATCTTTTAAAGAAGCAACAAACATAAAAGAAGCAGAGAGGTATTCTATTAATAGTTTAGAATTTAATAAAGTTAGTTTTAGTGGAATAGACTTGAGTGTAGTTAATAGAATTAATAAAACATTAACTAAAACTTATGATGAATATCCTATGTTAAAAGGTTTTATACAAGAGATTAAGACATGTAAATCTGGAGCACCAGCAAGTGCACAGATAAGTTATAAAAATGGAAATTTAAATACAGTGTTAAAATTATCAAGAGATGATTTGAATAATTTAAATGATATTGATGATATGATTAAAAGATGTGTTGAAGCAAAATGGTGGACACCTAAGGATAGCATAGATGGTATAGTAAAGCATGAATTAGGACACATGATTGAATATGCATCTACTTTAAAAATGTATGGTGTCGATTTTGATAGTAATAATTCAAATTTGATAAGAAAAGTATTTAATGCTATAAGTAATGGAGAATTATCAGCGGAAATAAAACAAGAAGCTTTAATGAATTTAGACATAAAAGATACTAAAAAAACTATAGTTGATAATTTAAGTGAATACGGAACAAAAAATACTAAAGAGTTTTTGGCAGAGGCAATATCTGAAAAAGAACCTAGAAAGCTTGCACAAGAAGTTGTTAAAATATTAAAGAAAAAGATTGGAGGGATATTTAATGATTGATTTTCCAATGGAATTAATTAAATGTACATTTATTGATGATAATGGTAATAGACGGTTAAAAGATGATGCAACAGAAAGTCAAAAAAAGATATTTAAAAATTTTTATAATAGTTTCAATGAAGAATTGTATACTGAGGATGAATTTTCAATAGAAGATTAAGATGCACTTACTTAGAAAAATGAGTAGGTGCTATTTTTAAGTTTAAATTATGAGAAGAAAATGAGAAAAAATTGAGAAATTTTAAAAGATACACATGATATAATAATTATAGTAAGAATTTAGCACTTAGAGAAATCTAGGTGCTTTTATTATGTTCAAGATAGGATTTGGGATTAGAGAAGTCCCCCACCTATCTTTTTTATTTTATGTGAGAAGGTTATACAGGACAAGATACCATATAACCGACAGCTCTCATATAGAATAGGTTACTCATGTTAGGGTATGTTCCTAACGCCTATTCTTTTTATTATGCAATTAATCAATAGTAAGGATAGATGAACAATATGGAAAATGAATTGATCAAAATTAAAACTAATGAAAATGGAGAACAATTGGTATCAGCTAAAGAATTGTATTTAGGATTAGGATTAAATAAAGCTGTTTGGTCAAGATGGTACAAAAGCAACATTCAAGAAAATGAATTCTTTAAAGAAAATATAGATTGGACAGGGGTTCAACATGATGTTGAAGGTAATGAAACTATGGATTTTGCTATATCTTTAGAGTTTGCTAAACACATTGCTATGATGACAAGAACTACTAAGTCACATGAATATAGAAATTATTTTATTCAATGCGAAAAAATATTAAAAGAAAATACTCAACTAATTTCATCTCAACAGGACATAAAAGAATTAAAAAACACACTAGATGATTTTAAAAGGCTTACAGAAGATGCAAAGAAAATGTACAAGCCAAGTCATAAGATGAAACTTGATTATAGTAAGATGATTAGAGCTCTTACAAATACAGATGAAGAATATGACATTGTTAAGCAATGGGTATTTGCTAACTTAGGATATACAAAATGGGAAGATGCTTGTATTGATGATAAGAAAAAGATTATTGATACTATAAACACAGTTGCAAGACTATTAACTATAAAGAAGATGGAACAATTAAGTATGTTTTAAAATTCCAAGCGATTGGAGAAATAAAAGGGGATGAGAATAGTGAAGGTTATATGTGATAATCCAAACTGTAAACATGAATTTGAGCCACAAATTAAGGAAAAATATTTAGGAGCAATGATATCAGAAACTTATATTAAATGTCCTCATTGTGAAACTAAGTATTTAATAAAGTTAGATAATACTCTAACTAGAAGGTTACAAAAGAACATTGAGGGAATTAAACAAGTTTTAAATCGCAATTTATCTCAAGAAATGAATAAAGCTTTAAATATTGCACTTGAAGATAATATAAATATTCATAAACAGGCTATGAGTAAACTGATGAATAGCAAAAGATATGAGTAAAAATAACTATCGTATTCCCAAAATAGAAAATCTAAAAGTATGTAAATATGCAAATATATTAGGTAGTAGTTACAGTGTAGAATGTATATATAGAAATAATAAGACACCTATAATAAACTGTCCGTATGATAGTGGAACTGATGGTAAGCGCAATAATAAATGTTATGAATATATATGTTGTTCCTATGAACTAAAGTCTTAGAAATAAGGCTTTTTATTATGTCTTTTAATCAGCAGACATTAAAGAACTGATTAATTTCTATCGTGGACCTAACACGTTAAAAAATGATAATAGAAATGGAGGAAATATATAATGGCAAAAATTAAAGACATAATAGGTGAAGAAGCATACAAAGCTTTACCAGATGATAAAAAGAAAGAATTAGATAAACAGGACTTTGAGGATGTAAGCGAGGGTAAATATGTTCCTAAAAGTAGATTCGACCAGGTGAATGAACAGGCTAAGGAATATAAGAAACAGATTGGTGAGAGAGATACACAAATATCTAATCTTAAAGATGAGTTTAAAGATGCAGCTGGTTTAAAAGAAAAAGTTGAAGAGCTTGAAGACAAAAATAAAACAATAACAGATGATTATGAGAAGAAGTTATCAGATATTGCTTTTAATAATGCGTTAGAAAAAGGACTAGGAGCTTTTAATGTTAAAGATAAAAAGCTTATTATGGCACTTATTGATAATGATAAGTTAAAAGTTGATGGAGATTCAATTATAGGTTTAAAAGAACAACTTGAACCATTACAGAAATCTCATGAGTATCTATTCAATATTGATCCAAAGGGAACAGGCTCATTTGTTACTGGTGGAGCAGATAATGGGGGTAAAGAACCAACAAACACTAATTTTGCTACACAGCTAGGAAAAGATAAGGCAGAATCATTAAAACAGGTAAAAGATATTAGTTCATTTGCAGCTAATTAAAAATTAAATTTAAAGGAGGAATGAGTATATGCATCAAAGTTCATATACAATTGGAGCATCACATAAAAAGCTTAGATTAATTGCAGGAGATCACTTTATTACATTGCCTATTAAAATTAAAAAAGCAGATGTAAAAGCAAAACTAAATGATAAGGAAGTATTAGAGGCTGGAACATTAATTTCAGCAGATGGTAAAGTTGCTGTTACAACAGGAGTTAGTGGAGATACACCTGGTTCAACAACAGCATATGGAATATTATATCAGGATTTAAATTTCAAAAATTCTGCATCAGCCGATGGAGTAGCAGACAATGCTATAGAAATTGCAGCAGTAATGGTACATGGTGCAGTTTATGAAAGTGCTGTTAAATTAGATACAACTAATAAAGCAGTTGAAAAAGCAGCAATGCCAATGATTATATTTGGTAAATAGAAGGAGGTAAAAACATATGAATTTACAAGATTTTATAAATTCACAAAACATAGCTCTTTACATGAAAGAGTTACCAGTAGAGCCAACACTAGAAAAATCACTATTTCCACCTAAAAAAGTATTAGGAACAAAACTTGAAAATGCAAAAGGTGCTAAAAAGAAACCAATTGCTTTAAGACAAAGTACTTTTGATGTAGCTGCTAAGATGAGAAGCTTATCTGCAGAAATCACAGTACAAAGCACAGAAATACCATTCTTCAAAGAATCAACAGGAATTGATGAAACTACAAGAAGAGAATTAATATCAGCAATGGGATGTAATAACGAGAATTTAGTTAAAGCAATATCTGATCAAATTTTTGATGGACAGGTTAATTTGGTAAAGGGTTCAGATATTATTCCAAAAGCAATGGCAGCACAGGTTGTTCAGAATGGAGTAATAAATTATTCATCAGATGCAAATGATGGAGGAGTAGTTGTTGATTATGGAGTACCAAGTAACCACAAAGTCACATTAACATCTACAGATAAGTGGACTAATCCAAGTGCAGATATAGTTGGAGACGTAAAGAAATGGCAGAAGGTATTAACTAATGAAAATTACCCAAAACCAACAACATTAATGCTTACTGAGACAACATTTGATAATACATTCTTAGTTAATACTGCAATTAAAGGGCATCTAAATGGTAATGTTATGAATCAGAACAGAATATTATCTCAAAAAGATTATTTACAGTTTGCTAAAGAAGTTATGGGAATAACAGTTGTATTCTTAGATGATTCTACTTACTATCCTTATGAAGGAGCATCAGCAGTACAATATTATGAAAACAATAAAGTTACTCTTATGAGCGGAACAACATTAGGAAATACAGTTTATGGTGTTACACCTGAAGAATTTGACAAGACACATGGTTCAGGAAAACTTGATACTACTATGGTTGGAACAGGAACAGCAATTACAACAATGGTTAAAGAAGATCCAGTTACAGTTGATACTAAAGTATCTGTAATGCCTATTGTAAGTTTTGATAGAGCAGATGAAGTATTCTTTGCAACTGTAGGTTAATAAAGAGTAGTTAATATTTAGCTGCTCTTTAATTATATAGAGAGGGAGTAATTAGTATGGCGAAGAAAAGAACAATAACAGTTAAAAAATATATTGGTACAGCTAATAAATTTTTAAAATATGGTGGTAAATTCATTAATAAAGATGAAAAATTTGAAATTGCTGAAAAAGATGTTGCAGAATTAAAGCAACATTCAGAAATAGAAGAACAAGAAGTTGAAGTTCCTGCTGAAGACAATAGTGGAGAAGCAGATGGAACTGATAACAACACAGGAGAAGACAATGGAGCAGGAAAAGAAGGTGAATAGTTATGGAACTTACACCGTTAGATATTTTAAAAATTAATTTAAATGAAAGTCAGTATCCTGTATTTAGCGATGAAGAACTTGAAAACTTATTAGCAGTCAATGACAATAATGTATTAAAAGCAAGTTGGAGAGTCTGTTTAATGAAAGCTAATACAGATAGCAAAATAAAAGTTGGTCCTATAGAAATAGAAAATGCTGATCCAGATTATTGGAATAACCTTGCTAGTATATATCAAGCTGACTACATATCAGAACAATCTAAGCTAAATCCAAGTATAACAAGTGGATATAAAACATCAATGAGAAGGGCAGATGGCTGTTAATGGCTAGATTAAAATCTAAAAGGATTATAGATGCAATCAATAAAGGTATATCAATAAATCCTACTACTTTTGATGTTAAATATATTGAAAAAGTTCTTGTAGATGGTGCTTATGAGAAAGTTGAAAATATAATAACTTATACTGGAATAATATATTTAGAAGATAATTCAAACAAAATAACAATTGAAAGTAAAACTCAAGGAACATCTTATACTACAAATAAATATAAGATGATTTTAAATAATGAGAATGAAATAAAGATAGATGAAAAGAATGTTGTTGAATTTGAGTCTAAAGAAGGTCATCTAAAAGTTACAGGAGCTTACCCAATAATAATCGAAGATACTTTATGTGGTTACTTGTGTGATTTAGAAAGGACTTGATTTCATGGGTTTTAAAGTTATTGATTATATTAACAGGAAAAAAGTTGGTATGGGAATGTTACTTGGAGGAATTATATCGCCTACACTTGTTAATAAAGCTAAAGAAAAAGCTTACTGGAAAGATAGAAGTTCTCATGCTAGAAATGGAATAAATGGTGGAGTAGAAGGTGGTGGCAGCCAGTATTCTGTATATTTAGCACATGGTACAGAATATGGAGAATGGCTTGAAAAAGGTACTGGTATATACGGACCTACTGGTAAAAAGATAGTTCCAGTAAAAGGCAAAGTATTAAGTTGGGTTGATACTGATGGGGAAAGACATTTTGCCAAGAGTGTAAAAGGTATTAAGCCTATGCCAATATTAAAAGATACTTTAAATAATAATAAAGAATTTATAATAGAAGCTGTTGGTAAGTATTGGAGTGATTAATTATGAGGCTAGCAATAAGAAATCAGTTACTCAAAGAAGTTACGGAACTTAAAGGATGCTATGAACCTAATGTACCAGACAAGCAGACAGAAAAGCCATATTCTGTTGTTGTTGCAAAAGACGATACAGATAATGGGGAAGTAGTTGGATTTAAGAGAAGTATTGAAATATGGTTGTATGATGAAAGACTTTCTTTTAAGAGTTTAGATAAATTAGCAGAGCAGTCAATAAAAGCATTAAATTTAAAAGTAATAACTAATCCTAAAACAGGCGAGAGTTTTACATGCAAATTTGATGGGATTATAGGACAAGATATAGTAGATGAAGAGTGGAATGCAATAGCAAAAGGTTTAAAATTTACTATTATTGCATTACATGAAGACACTGAAGAAAATAAAGATAGATGGCTTGATGCTTTAAGTAATTATAGTAAAAGTATTATTGATATTCCTGTATATCTTAATAACTGGAAAAGTAATTTTCAAGTACCTTCAATTTTATGGAGAGTAACTAATAAGGATAGGATGAGAGAAACAAACAGGGTTATAAGAGAAGAAAAAACTCTTATATGTCATGTGGTAAGTGAAAATAAATCTGAAATAGAACAGATTCTTGATACTATCGAGGAACATTTAATTACTGATTTGAAAATACCTTATGATATTGAAAATAGGAGATATCTTACTATTAAGAGTATAACTGAAGATAAAGAGGCAGATATGATAACCAAGGGTCAGTTGACTATTGAGTTATTTAAAAGAAAAATGATAGAAGATAATACGCCTAAATTAAAAAACATTATTGGAAAGGGAATTATTAAATAGGAAGGAGGCTGTATAATGGCTGATGTAAATAAAGATGTTACCACAAAAGAAACAGCTACATCTACAATTAAAACTACAGTAAATGAAGAAAAGTTTTCTGTAGAGGAATATATGGAAAATGCAAAAGCACTTGGCTATACAAAAATAGTATTAGCAGGTGCTTTTTCTAATTGCTCAAAAGAAGATAAGTTTACAAAAATAGAAGTAGATAAGATGGTGAAAAATTTCTTAGGAAAGAAGGTTAAATAATGGCAAAGGGAACATGGGGAACAGATAATAAACCTGAAATACCAGGTTTTTATAACAGATTCCAGACTGCTGCTGAAGCTACAATTGCAAATGGGACAACAGGAACATTAGCTTTAACAGTAACAGCCAACTGGGGACCAATAAAAGAACCAGTTTTAATAAATAATGATGTAGAAAATACTCTTAAAGCAACATTTGGAACCGATGACAATTATACAGCTTATAAACTAGGGAAACTTGCGTTATTAGGTAAACCTAAAGAATTATTGCTATATAGACTGGCAGATTCAAGTGCATCAAAAGCTTCTTTAGTACTTCAAACAACAGATTCATCGCCATTAAATGCTATTACATTAGAAACTGTATATCCAACAACTAGAGATTTTAAGGTAACAGTAAAAACTAATGTTGCAGATTCAGATAAGAAAAACATAATCCTTTATGAAGGATCAAAACAGTTATTCAATATTACTGTTAGTGGAACATTTGCAGAAATTGCAAAGACAATAAATAATGCAACAGCAAACACATATATTACGGCTAAGACAAGTGAAGTAAGCTCAACTACGAATACTTTAGATAATGTTGCTACTAAGAATTTTACTGGTGGTAATGATGGAACCGCAGGAATAACGAATCAAGATTATATAGATGCTATGACTATCTTTGAAGGTTATGAAAAAGATGCTTTTGTTATTGATAAATATGCAGATGCATCACTACAAACATCAATACAGGCATGGAATACACAATGTAAAGAAAATGGAGATATGTTCCTTATATTTGTTACAGGTGTAAATGGTGATGAAACACTAGATGATGCTAACCAAAGATCTAATGATTATAATGATTATCTTGTAAACAATCTATTTTTAAAATCAGCGACTTACAATGGTGTGACTTATAACAGTGCTGAAGTATTGGTTTATATCGCTGCATTATCAATAGGAAAAGGATTAAAGGAATCAATTTGTAATGAAACTACAATATTTGATTCCGTAATGCCTAAATTATCAAAAACTCAAATAACATCAGCTATTAAAAATGGTACTATTGTACTTTATGAAGATGGTGGAAGAGTTGTTGTTGCTGATGATGTAAATACATATAAGATTTACAAAGATGAAGCTGGAAAGGCATTTGGAACGATACAGACTGTTATCTTTTTAAAAACAGTAAATGAAGATACTTCGGCTAAAAGATTTGAGATTTCAGGAAAAGTTGATGCTAATGATACAGGAAGAACTATTGCATTATCTTCACTTAAAAAGTATTTTGAAACATTAAATAACAATGGAATTATCGCAGATGATTTTGTTGTAAAAATTGATGAAGAAAAGCAGGCAACTGCAGAAGCTGATGAAATGTATTGGACATGGGCAGTAACACACTATAAGAAGCTTAAGAGAGTTTATGGAACAGGAATAATTGCTGAATAAGAAAGGAAGTGTAGTAAATGGCTGGAGAATTAGATACTTCAAGAGTATGTAGTGGTACATATGGGAAGATTTTCGTTGATGGTGAATGGCAGACACAGGTAAGTGAAACAACAGCAGATGTAGAAATAGACATGAAAGAACTTTTAACCTGTGGATCTGAATGGACAGGGCATAAAGCTGGTGCTAAAAAGGGGACTGGTTCACTTAAAGAGTTTAAAGTTACTTCAAAAATGATAGAAAATGGATTCAAAAAATTTGAAATAATTTCTGAAATAGATGATCCTGAAGCATATGGTTATGAAAGAATAAGACTTAAAAATTGTAGAGTAACAAAGATTAGTCTTATAAACTTTAAACCAGGAGAAGTAATTGAAAATGAATATCCATTTGTATTTGATGGATATGAATTGCTTGATAAAATTGTACAAACTGATTAAAAGTTTTATTAAGTTTTAGAGTAGAGCATTAGATGCCTACTCTTTTCTATTTATTAATTGAAATAAGAGAGGAAGATATTATAATGAAAAAATTAAATGAAGAACAACAAGCACAATTAGCATCAAAGGAAGAGGACATATTAGCAAAATTAATGGGTGAAGAATTTGAAGCACCTAAAGGAAAAGCAAAGCTTGAAAGGCTTGGAATACAATTAGAACTTAAAGGTCTTACAGGAGATGAATTAAGTAGAATAAGAAAAGAATGTACTAGAAAAAGAAAAGTTAAAGGTGTGTGGGAAGAAAAGTTAGATAATGCAGAATATGATGCTGGAGTTATTATAGCAGCTACTACTAATTTCAACTGGAACAATACTCAATTACTTGCAAAATATGAATTGAGTGAAGGAAAACAGTTTATAATTAAGAAATTATTAGCTGGAGAAAAGAATGCTTTAGTAGAATCTATTCTTCAATTAAGTGGATTTGGGGAAGATGTAGAGGTTACAGAAGATGATATAAAAAACTAATAAGTAGTGGAGGATCAATAGCTGCTTTATATAATTTATTTCTTCTTCATAATATGTCTCCGGATGATGTGATGAAGAAAGATTATATGACAAGAAAGTTGTTATTTGCATTCTCTGCTATTGAAGTTAAACAACGTAATAGTAAGTAATAATTATAGGGTGCTGTAAAAGGCACCCTTTTTCTTTATATATGAAAGTAGGAGGTGATTGCAATAGCATCTAAAGAAATCTATAGATTAGATATAAAAATTAATGTTAATGGAGATAAAGAATCATCTAATAAAGTTAAAAAAGTAGAAGAAACAGCAGAAAAAGCAAAAAAGAAGCTTAAAGATTTAGGAAATCAGACTGCTAGTCCTACTGCAAAGTTAAATGATAAGATGTCATCTCCATTAGAGAAATTAGAATCTAAAACTAAGAGTTTATCAGATAAAACCATAAGCCCTACAGCAAAGCTTAAAGATAATGCTACTTCTGGATTGGATAAAGTAAAGAGTGCTACTGAGAAGTTAAACAATAAAGAAGCAAAGGTTAAAGTAAAAGCAGAAGATCAAGCTAGTAGTGTTATTGAAAAAGCAAATAATAAGCTTACTTCATGGTTAAAGGCAGGATCAAAAAAGGTAATATCCATAGCACTGGCAGGTACCCTCGCTATGGGGGGATTTGGTGCTACTACAGCAATTAATACATTTAGTAATTTTGAATATGGCATGAAAACTGTACAGGCTACAAGTCAAGCTACAGAAGCAGATTTAAGTAAACTTACTAATACAGCTAAAAATTTAGGAGCGACTACTTCTTTTTCAGCAGTAGAAGTAAGCCAAGGAATGAATTATCTGGCAATGGCAGGATATAAAACTAACGATATTATTTCAGCTATGCCAGGTTTGTTAAATGCAGCTGCAGCTTCAGGTGAAGATTTGGCAAGTACAAGTGATATTATTTCAGATGCTATAACAGCATTTGGAATGAAAGCAAGTGATACAAATCATTTAAGTGACGTTATGGCCCAAGCAAGTGCTAATGCAAATACTAATATAGGACTTTTAGGAGAATCATTTAAATATGTTGGTGCTACAATGGGAGCTATGAAGTACAGTATTGAGGATACAAGTATTGCATTAGGATTAATGGCAAATGCGGGTAAACAAGAATGCCCAGTTGTTAAGAAATTAGCAGCTTAAAATACTACTTTAATTCGGTGAAACTCTAAGTTATATTATTGCAAATGGTGGGATAAAGAAATATAATTATTATAGAAGGTGATAGTTATGAAAAAAATATCCCAAGAAGAGTTTGAAAGACGTGTATATGAAGTACATGGGAAAAATATTAAAATATTAGGCGAATATATAAATAAAAGAACGAAAATATTAGTAAAATGCATATGTGGATATAAGTGGAAAACCAATCCTGAGCCCTTATGGAATGGACACGGTTGCCCAAAGTGTTCTAATAATATGAAAAAGACAACAGAACAGTTTAAAAAAGAAGTGTATGAATTAGTTAAAGATGAATATGAAGTTTTAGGAGAATATAAAAGTACACACACTCCTATATTATTGAAACATAACATATGCGGAAATACATTCTCAATGTCACCCAAATCATTTTTGTATGATAATCAAAGATGTCCTAAAGAACGATATAAAAAAAGTGCGGAATCAAATTCAATTCCTTTAGAAGAAATACAAGAAAAAATAAATAAATTAGGTGAAGGAAACTATGAAATAATTGGAGAATATATTGCTGCCAGTAAAAAAACAAAGTTTTTACATAAAATATGTGGAAATACATTCTCAATGCAACCAACAAGATTCATAAAAGGTGGAATAAGATGCCCACATTGTTATAGATCAAAAGGAGAAGAAGTTATAAGAGATTATCTTAAAGACAATGATGTCGTATTCAAAGAACAATATAAAATAAAAGAATGTAAAAATATAAGACCACTTCCTTTTGATTTTGCTATATTTGAAGATAATAAGTTAAAATGTCTTATTGAGTATGATGGTTCTCAACATTATGGTAGAAAATTCAATAATGATGAAGAGGAATTTCTAAAATTAAAGAGAAACGATAAAATAAAAACTGAATTTTGTAAAGATAATAATATACTTCTTATGAGAATAAAATTTGTAAGAAGTGAAAATCCTAATATTTTTAAAAATAAATTAATAAGTAAGTTAGAAAAGGAATTTGCAAAATGTAATATGACAATACCGAGCCAAGCCTAAAGGAAACGATAGGAAGGTGTAACGACTAGATAAAGTAAGCTAAGTAAATGAGATACCTTTGAAAGGTATCTTTTTTATATGCAGAAATATCCACGAGTGGGTAGCACCTAAACGAGTAATGTCGAAGGTGAAGAGATAGTCTGAACTATACAGGAAACGTATAGAAGTTAGGATAAAGAGCCTAACGATAACACAATTGGTTAAAGGTTCAATGGGTGGTACTTCACTTAAGAATGCTATAGTTAATATGGTATCACCTACAAAAACTATGGCGGCAGTAATGGAAAAATATAAATTATCACTAACTGATAGTGAAGGAAATATGAAGTCGCTTAAAGGTGTAATGGATATGCTTAGAGAGAAAATGGGTGGTCTTGATACAGCTACACAAGCGGCTGCTGCAAGTGATTTATTTGGAAAAGAAGCAATGTCTGGAATGCTTGCAATAATTAATGCAGGTACATCTGATTATGATAAATTAACTACTGCAATATATGGAGCAGATGGAGCTGCTAAGAAAATGGCAGATACAAAATTAGATTCTTTAAGTGGTCAATGGACTATTCTTAAATCAGCTGTTGAAGGAATGAACATTGCTTTAGGAGAAAGACTAGCACCATACGCAAAACAGTTTGTAACATGGTTTACTGGAAAGATACCAGATATAACAGATTGTATAGTTAATACAGTAGATTATTTATCTAATCACACAGAAGATATAAAAGAAACTGCCATAGCAATTGGTACTGTTGTAACAGCTATAGCTGGATTTAATATAGCTGGTTCAATTGGTAATTCAATAAGTGGAATATCTAATTTAGTATCATTATTCAAAGGTGCAAGTGTAGCCAAAGATGCTACAGAGACAGCAGTAGGAATAAGCAAAGTAGGATTAGCAGCAAAAATATTACCAGCTTTATTTAGTCCAGTAGGATTAGCAATTACAGCAGGTGTTGCAACAACAGCGTATGGAGTAATGAGCTATAACTCATTAATAAATAGGAGTATAGATACAGCTACAGAAGAGTTGACTATTGGGGAAAAAATAATAAATAAATTTACAGGAAGTGCTTATAAATCAGCAAAAGAATTACAAGAATCAGGAGTAAAGTATACGGATTTCGGAGAAGGAATATCAGATTCATTCAAAAAAGCAGTAAGAGAGACTGCAAAGAGTGGAACGGAACTATTAATGAATATTAAAAAAATAGATATGAGTGGTTATTCAACATCTGATAGAGAAAATAAAATAGCAAACAGAATAAATGATTATGCCTATGATATTATTAATGCATTAGAAAACAAGAAAAATTCTGAAACAAAAGTTTTAAAAGATGCTTTAAGTGCAGATGGAGATTACAGTTCAGAAAATGATTCGGCAGTTTCATCAATAGGTGAATATTATGATAATGTTACAGAAAAAATTCAAGTTGCCAGGGATAAAGTATATTATATAACATCACAGGCTTATGCTGATAATAGAGAATTGGCAGTTAGTGAATTAGAAGAAATAAAAGGATATATTGATCAAATGAATAGTCTTAAATTAGAGGCTATAGATGCTAAAAACACCTATGATCAAGCATATGCTCAGTCTAAATTTACAACAGATGCCAGCAAGGTTACAGATGCAGATAGTGCGAGTGAATTGCTTAAAAGTTCTTATAAAGATATTGACGATGTATACAAAGATAAAATTGCTGATTTGGATGGAAATATTGCTGTTTTAGAAAAAACATTATCAGAAACAACTGAAGAAAGTAAAAAATCATCATTACAAAAGAGTATAGATGAATTAAGAAATACTAGAGGCTCTTATGCTGATTCTAATTGGAATGAGAAACAAGCAATGTATCAGATTATAATGGATCAGAATCCAGGAGCAGCTAGTAGTATAAATAAGTATACTGGTGATAAATTAGATAAGGTAGATTTAAATCGTAGGGAGACATTGGATAAGATGCAAGAAAAAACTCCGGGCTTAACCGGAATAAAAGAAAGTGGAGTATATGCTTTAAGGAATGAAAAAAATGGCAGATTAGAAAGATATGCAGTTGTTGTTAATGAACTCTCAAAAGAAATAGTAGGTGTAAAAAATTTACTTAATGGAGAAACTGGACTTTATTCGACAGAAGACGAGCAAATATTAGAAAAGGTTAGCGAAAACTATAAAGATATAAATAGTACTTTATCTAAAATAAGCGGAAATAAGCCAACCCACATATTGGAGACTTATTCTGGAACGTACGCATTAAAAGATGTTATGGGAAAAACACTAGATGCATTACAAGATGTCCGAGTGGCAGAAGATGGTGTTATAGAAGGATTTGCTACAATTGACGGAACACAAGTTTACATAAAAGCTGATGCAAGTGGAGTAATACAAGCTATAGGAAATACCAGAGAAGAATTAAATCAAGTACCACCAATTACTGCAGCAGATGTAACAACAAATGGAACAGCACAAAAAACAACATCAGAAATTACTGGAGTAATTACTAAAGCTAATGAAGCAGACGGAAAGACAATCACTATTACAACTATATTTAAAAAAGTTTCTCAATGGTTTAAAGATAAATTCTCAGGAGCAGCTGATGCAATTTCAGAAAATGCAAATGGTACCCATTATTCAGAGTCAGGATTAAGTACTGTAGATGAAAGAGGATGGGAACTCGCTGATAGAACAGTTCCAGTGATTGGACAATATAATAATAATCCTTTAGTAAATCTACAAAAAGGAACTAAAATAAGAAATCATATGAACTCTGTAAATGACATGAGAGCGGCAGTTCAACAAGAAGTAGCTAGAAAAACACCACAACAAAAGGTAGAAGTATACCAACCACAAGTAGCAATGGCCGGTGGAGGAAATCAATTCAGCTTTGGTGGAATGAATATAAATATAAATGGTAATCAAGATGTAGAAGCTATGATTCAGGAAGCAATGCAACAATTTGGACAGAATTTAAGAGATGCATTTACAAATATCCAAAAATAGCACATTATAGTATAATTTATGCAAGGTGGTTGATCAACAGTTAGAACAATTACTTAAATTTGGTATATCATGATAATATTTTGAGAAAAACATGAGAAAATAAATAATGTTAAAATGTTATAATTATTATAATGATAATATATTTTAAAAAGCGCTTAGTTTTATACTAGGTGCTTTTCTTTATTGTAAAATCCCAAGTGATTGGAGTTTTGGAAGGAGCTGATTTAGATAGATATATATTTAATTGAAGAATTCAGTAATACAACAATTCACTTCCCAGTTAATCCATTAGAAAAGATATCAGCACCTAGAAAAAGAAGATACAAGACAGAAGAAGTATTAAATGTTGGTGAAGTTGATATAAAACAATATGGAAAAAATATAAGAGAAACATCATTTAATTCTTTATTTCCTATTGAATATAATGAAAGTTATTGTGTATGTATGCCAACAATGTCACCGCAACAATATATGAATAAAATTAATGAATGGGTTGATGCAGAGTTAGATACAGTTCAGCTTAGATTAATAATAGCAGAATTAAGTATTAATGAGATAGTAAATATAAGTCAATTTGACCCAGAAGTAAGGGGTGGAGAAGTAGGAGATATATATTTCAGTATAGCATTTAGAACTCACAAACCCTTATTAATCGGATATATAGATAATTCACAAAGTTCATATCAAGGTGGACTAATTGATTATGGTAATAGATATTTTGGTGATGATACTTACTCTGATGGAGATAAAATAAAAATTGTTATTACTGCTACTGTATATGAAGAAGATAGTCAAAATAGTACAGGACTTGGATATGCATACGAAGGAGAAACATATACAGTGTATTCGCAATGGGGCGAATGGGTTCAGATTTATTATGGAGTTGCAGGCGGTTGGGTGCATCGTGGCTTTATTACTAAAGCGTAGGTGGTGATTTATTGTGGATTTAGTATTGAAAAATAAATATAAGATAGAAGGATTATCATTATCTGGATCACTTAAAGAATCCATAGACACTATTTCTTATACTATGAATTTTGAAATATTAAAAAATTATGCACTTGCAAATAAAATAGGATTAACAAAAGGTGATTCTATAGAATTTTACGATAAGGGATTCTGGTCAAAAGAAAATAAGAAGATTTTTTCAGGCGTGATTTGGACAACAAATGAAAGCGATAAGACAATGAGAATATCACTTGAATGCAAAGAAAGAACGGTTTATTTGGAAGAATCAGAAGATGAATTATTGTTATATGATGGTCATACAGCAACTCAAAGAGCTACTAACATATGCAATGATTGGAGTATACCAATAGGAAATTTTGCAGATACAGGAATAGGATTATCTAAAGATAGAAGAAAAAATTCATTATATACAATGATGTGGAGTGATCTTAAAGAAACTGCTCAAAAGGGTGGAAAGTTGTATTGCTACAGAATGGGCACTTCTCTTGATTTAATTGAACTAGGCACAAATGAAGTTATATATAAACTTGATGGAATTATAGATGATCCAAGTCGTAAAAATACATTAGATGGAGTTGTAACTCAAGTAAAGGTGCTTGGAGAAAATAAAAGTAAAGAAGAAAGCCCAGAAATTTCGCCTATAGTAGGAGTATTCAAACAAGGAACTGATGATTATGGAACTATACAAAAAATAGTACAAGATAGTAAAGTAACTGATTATGCAACAGGACAGGATAAAGCAAACTCTATGTTTTCTACAGGTGAAGATACATGGACTTTTAAATGCGTTAAAGATATTCCAGATATACGTGCAGGAGATAAAGTATCTTTATATGACAAGTTTTATTATGTAACTGAAATTACACATAATTTAGGTGATGCAGATAGCATGACAATGAATGCTATGTCTACGTTAGATGATATAAGGAGGAAATTTTATGCCAAATGATATTTGTAATGAAATTGCAAGAGTAGTACATGGAAATACAAATCAATCAATAGCAGCATCCAATTATGGAACTGGTATGGCGTTAGCAACTGTAACTGAAAGTGGATTACTAGTAGATGGAATAAAGCAAGAATATCCTAAAGGTGATTATTGGATTTTGGATAATTTAAAAAATACTGATAACATTACAACAGAATCAGCTAGTGGTCCAGAATCACATACACATACAATAAAAACACCTAGTAATCAATTGGCTATAAAGGTAGGAGATAGAGTGTTAGTTGCAGTTATGGGTATTAATGCTGTTATTGTTGGGAGGGTTTCTAATGGCTAATTTATTTCCTACAAATAGTATTGAATCTGTAACTATTAAAGAAAATTCTACATTTGAATTAAAAGGATCATATGCTATTGATTTTGAAACAATGACATTTATAAAAAACCCAGATGGAACTGTAAAAATATTAAATGGTTATGATGCTTATATACAATGGTGCCAACTTGCTATAATGACAATAAGAAATAGATTTAAGGCATATACTTATAGGTTTGGTAGAGAAGAATTGAATAAGGAATTAAATAAAGAAGCTACGGAAATGGAGCTTACGAGAATAACACAGGAAGCATTAATGGTGCATCCAAATACAAAAAGTGTTGATTCTTTTTCTTTTACTTGGAAAAATGGAGAAGTTTATTATGAGTACAAAGTAACTCCAATTAAAGGACAAAGTAAAGTATTAAAAAATACTGAGAAGGTGGGATGATAATTAATGACAATATCAATAGATAATTACCTTCCGGATTATCTTAAGGAAACATCAGAAGATGTATTAAAGAGAGCTATTTCAAACGCTCCATCTAATATTAATACGATGGAAGGAGATATATTTTGGAATTCTGTTAAGCCTTTTTCAGAAGAAATTGCAAAATTTAGAAGGGTATCATTACTACAGATGTTAAAGCGGGGAATCACTCAAACAGCCACAGGAAAATTTTTAGATCTTAAAGGTGAAGCTGAAGGTATACCAAGGAAAAAGGGTTCGGCTGCAATTCACAAGATTAAAATATCAGCGAAAGAAGGTACTCGAATAAGTGCTGGAAGAGTTGTATGTACTACAAGAACCGAAGATCAAGCAGCAATAGAATTTTTGGTGCAAAACACAGTAATCGTTGATGATTCAGAAATAGCAATAATTGAAGTTGAATGTACTGAGATAGGAACAATCGGAAATGTGGCAATAGGAAATATTAATATGTTTTCTCAAAATATAAACGGTATTATTTCTATTGAAAATATAGAGATAATTAAGTTTGGTGTTGATGATGAATCAGATGAGGACTATCTTGAGAGAATATTAGAAAATGCTTCAAATACCCCAAGTAGTGCTAACGATGCGCATTATGAAAAATGGGCTAAAGAATGTACTGGAGTTTCAGAGTGTAAGGTAATTCCGCAATGGGATGGGGATGGAACAGTTAAAATAATAATTGTTGCAGATGGACATAAGGCTGCTACTAAAGAATTAGTTAATGAAGTAAATAATTATATAGATCCATATCCTAAGATGGGTAAAGGACAGGCACCTATTGGAGCAGAATTAACGGTTGTAAGTTGTATAGAAAAAGCAATTAATATTAAAGTCAAATTACAATTATCTGATGGTTATATATTAAATATATGCAAAGAAAAATTTGGTGTAATGTTAGATACTGAATTAAAAGAAATGCCATTTAAAACTACTAAATATATTTCTATAGCACAGTTAGGTAGGTTAATTCTTGATATTCCAGGTGTAATTGATTATACAGATTTATATTTAAACGAATCGGTATCTAATTGTATTTTAGCTGAAGATGAGATTGCCATAAAAGGCATTTTAGAATTGGAGGCGATATAGTTGGATATCACACAATTCAATTCTAAATTAAATAAGTTAGATGGAAATATATATACAATAGAAGAAGTTGTTAATCCAATAGCTGGTGTTTATGAAAAAGAATTAGCACATGATAATGTTGAAGTAAGCACAATTAACATTTATACAAAAAGTAAGCTTACAGGAACTAAGATAAATACATATACAACTTCTACACCTTCTCTAACTCCATGGAAAACTATTATTAAAATATTTTCTACAGAGCCAGTTTTATATATTACTTATGAAACAACGGGCGATACAGTAGAAGCTGATGATGTAAATGACCTACAAGATGCTATCGGGTACACTCAAGAAGCTTTAAATGCTGAAACTGATAGAGCAATAGAAGCTGAAAAACAACTTCAAACTAACATAGATAATGAAAACAAAAGGGCTGTTCTTGCAGAAAACTTACTTATGAAGAAGTTAAACGAGGAAATAACAAGAGCAACTGACTCAGAAAATACTATACAAACCAATTTAAATAACGAGATTACAAGAGCAACTAATAGAGAAGATGCTTTAGAAGCAAGTATTAATGCAGAAACTACTAGAGCAACTAAAGTAGAAGGAGAAATAACAACTAGTTTAAATGCAGAAATAAGCAGAGCAAAATCGGCTGAAAGTACGCTTACAATAAATCTAAATAATGAAATTACAAGAGCAACTAAGGCTGAACAAGCTATCCAAACTACAATATCTACAAATAAACCAATTTGGGATGATAAATATACTAAGGCAGAAATAGATAATAAAATTAGCCAAGTAGTTAGTAATATGGATTGGAAAGAATCTGTAGCGACTTACAATGATATAGCTACAACTTATCCTAGTCCACAAGATGGATGGACAGTAAATGTTAAAGATACAGATATTACTTATAGATGGAGTGGTACAGAATGGGTTGAAATAAGTGCCAATGCTATCCCATTAGCAACTAGTAAAGTTGATGGAAAAATGTCTAAAGATGATAAATGGTTTTTAGAAACAGTTAAAGGTCTTTGGAATAGCGTTACAACACATATAAGCGATGCTGTAAAACATATAACTAGTGCTGAGAGAACATTATGGAATACAGTAAGCAATAAAGCTGAAAAAGACCATACTCACGACACATTAGTTTATTATGATTTAACAGGTAAGACGATTGATTTAAACGATTATACTATAAATGATGGAATTGTAGAGCATAGATTTTATAGATGTAGAACTATAACTGGTTCAGCAAATATATTAAATAAACCTGTTGCTGATAATCCATTTGTTTTAGAAATAGAATGTATTCGTTGGGGCAGTACTACTGACTTTATAACAAAACAAACATTCACATCTGCCGAAACTATGTGCGATTATACAAGATTTTATTATTCAAACGTAAATACTTGGACAAAATGGGAAGCAAATTATAATAGTAAAAACTTAAAAAATCTAAGTCAGCTTAATAACGATGCGGGATTTATTACACGGGCTGATGTAGATATTTCTCAAAATCATACTCATGCGAATAAGACTACACTAGATAAGATTACAGAGGATGCTTGGAATAACAAGCTAGATAAAAGTGGAGGAACAGTTTCAGGGAGAGTTATTTTTAATGGGGGTATATCTGTAAAGAGCCTAAATGGGGGAGCAGGTACATCTGGATATATGTATATAGCAAGAATAACAGTAGCAAGGCCAAACCAAGACCAACCAATCAAATTAGATATACAACAAAGAAATAGATATGGTTCAATAGTTTTTCAGTTTGCAAATTCTAGTTCTACAGACCCTCCACTATTATATATAAGAAAGATGGGAAATATAAGAGCATATATACATAAATCTGGAACAAGTACATGGGATTTATATGTTCAAAAATCAGAAGGTTATGATGTAATTGAAGTTATTACTTTAGGTAGAGGGGAGTACATGAACTACCTAAATATTGAGTGGAAGGGTGTTACGGTAACATCTATGCCGAGTGGTTTTGTTACTGCTTCAACAGAATTTATGGATTTAGCTGTAACAAAAGCTACACAAGATTCTGATGGAAACCAAATCAATACAACCTATGTTAAAAAAGGTACTACATGGGATGAAATGGAGGGAATATAGATGTATTATGGACAATCCAAGTATGGAGTATCTAAGTATGCAGAGAATATGCCTTCAGAGGAAGAATTAAAAAAGTATTTTGTTAACTTATCTAAATATGTACCACAATTCATTTATGAGCTTCCAGAAATGGAGGCTATTTATTATGTTGAAGGTTTAGAATTAGGATTGTTAAAATGGCAGATTGAAGATGTTTTAAAACAATTTAATGTTGATACTGCAACATGGGGACTTAGAATTTATGAAGATAAATATGGCATTCAATATAATCCAAGTATAAGTTATGAAAGTCGTAGAGAAGTAATAAAAGCATCTATACGTGGAAAAGGTGTAGCAGATACATATAGAATAAAAATTGTTGCTGAGAGCTTTAGCGGTGGTGAGTGCAATGTAATACGTCATGACAGGGAAAAATACTTTACTATACAATTTGTTGGGATTAAAGGGATTCCAACAAATATGCAGGCACTTATTAATGAGATAAAGAAGATTAAGCCTTCGCATATGGGATTTGATTTTAAATATACGTACACTTCATGGGATTACTTAGATAATAAAGATTTATCTTATAACAGTGCTGAAAGTATCAAATGGGATGATATAGAAATTTATGATTAAGGAGATGATAGAATGAGAATTAGTTCTAATTATGGATTAAAGCTAATGGAAGGAACAGACAATGTTAAAAGACAGGACTTCGTAGATAATTTTACAAAGATAGATACAGAAATGAGAGAGATAGAAAATGAAGCCTATCCAATAGTAGAAGCTACAGGAACAAATGCATATATTGGTGCTACTGCAAGAATTAAATCTTTAGGCAAAGGCACTAAATTAACTCTATTTGTAGGAACAAATGCGACCGGTAATTGTAGTTTGAATTTAAATTCTTATGGAGCTAAGAACATTAAAGATAGCAATGGTAATATTGTTACAAATATGAAAGCTAATATACCATATAATCTTTGTTACAATGGTACGGATTTTATATTACAGGGTAAAGGAGGTGGTGGAAACTTAATCCCTAAGTATTTATTAGCTGGTTATTATGGAGAAGGTGATAATGGACGAGTAGATGGTGCTATGGTTAATCGAGGTGCAGTAACTCAAGCGTTAGGACTCAATGGAAGCTTAACACTTCCGGAAGGCTATTATAATAGCGTTAAAATAGCACAGACAATACCATCAAGAGGAAATACTGGTGGTAATGTCGGTACAAATTGGTGGTCTCCATATAATGTAGTAAGTGCAGGAAATTATCTACATTATAAACCTAACAATGCAGACAACGGAGCAATGGCTTATTATGGAGATTGCTGGATATCAGCGCCTTTTTCTACAATAGCAAATATTTTAGGAATAACAGGCGATAAAGTAGTAGCAGGTAATAATATTTGTGGTGTTCAAGGAACTGCAACAATTCAGAGCATGGGTAAATATGTTGAAGTAGAAGATGGTAGAGTAGAGGTATATACAAACACAGAAGGGACAGAAGAATTTAAGCTAACAACAGGATTTAGACCGCGTTTTGTTATGGTAAAATACTTCCACAGCAAATATAATGGAACAACTTGGATGCTATTTAATTATACAGGCGACAAATGGTTTGGTATGGGTAAGAGAGACAATAACAGTACAACATCTACATATAGTACAAGTTCAGTTATGAGTACAGTTAAATTTGTAGACGATGGAGTTATTATTAAAGCGAGTCCTTATAGTAGAAATACAGTAGACTGGATAGTTTCAGAATAAAAACAGAAATAAAATAAGGAGTTACAATAATATGAAAACACTAATAATATACGATTCTAGTGGTAATATTTTATTTACTAAAACACCAGTAGAAGAAAATGAAGTTTTTAAATATATAATTTCTGATGTGCCAAACGATAGACAACCTATAAGAGTAGAGAATAATAAAGTTGTATTAGATGATCTAGAAGAAGTCAAATCTACGAAGAAAAGACTAGAAGAGTTAAAAAAGGAACAGTTAGAACTTAAACAAAGTTTATTAGATATGGAGGAAGATTTTTAAATGAAAACAGATAATTATATTTATGATTATATAGCAGACTTAGTTAATGCTAAATTTGTAAAAAAAGAAAAAGCAATAGGATATTGTGAGAAGTTTCACAGTAAAAATAGATTAAGTGATGAAGAATATAAGGACTTAATATTACTTATAGAATCTTCTTATGAAAATTAAATAATTAAGGCAGTAATTTAGGACTTTTTATAGGTCTTTTTATTTTGCTTAAAAATTAAGGGAGGCAGATATTATGTTTAATAAAAAAGTATTTGAAGTGTATCTTAATCAAGAAGGGGAGGATTGTAATGTTCACACAGAAATTAATACCAATATTGATGTTGATGGATTAATTACAGAAACTGAATTAGAACAAATAAGAAATATAACTTTAAATATATGTAAAAGAATAAATATTAAAAATGGAGATAATGAACTGAGATTACCTAGTGCACTTGAATAAGAAGAATAACAAAAACAAAGAAAAGTTCAATTAGTATAAGTAAATTAGGTAAGTGTTTATTTGAATTTTTTTATATGTATGTTGAGAAGGATGATTTAAATGAATGAAGATTTACAAAAATTCATAATTAGTTGTGTAGAGCTTGGAAAAGAAGTATTAGATAAGGAAAATCTTAGTGAAAAAGAAGAAAGATTTCTTGAGAATCTTGATATAATCACAGATAAATATTTTAATTAGAAATAAAAAAAGTGCTTATAACAATGTAGGCACTTTTTTATTGATAAACTTATAAGAAGGTGACACATGGAAAATGAATTATTAAAAACTATAGTGAGCCAAGGAGCCTGGGCAGTATTGTTTGTATGGTTACTTATAGACACTAGGAAAGAAAGTAAAATAAGAGAAGAAAAATTACAAAATGTAATAAATAAGAATCAAGAAGTAATTTCAGAATTAGCAGAAAAATTTGATGTAGTAGAAGACATTAAAGAAGATGTAAAGGAAATTAAAAATAAAATTGAAAGATAGAGGAGCAATGTAAAAATGAAAATTGATTGGAAAGCAAGATTAACAAATAAAGCATGGTGGGTGTCTACTATTTCCATAGTAGTATTAATTGCACAGTATTTTGGATTTGATTTAATAAAGTATATAGGGCAAGATTGGCAAACATTAGTGGCATTGATATTTGCATTAGTTGCCTTAATGGGTATTACTGTAGATACAAGCACACCTGGAATATCTGATAATGTAATTCAAGATGCTCAAGATGTAATTAATAGCATTAATACAAGCAATAAAGTAAAAACTGAATCAACTACAACAAGTATTAATAACAGTATTAGTCAGAATAGCGATAATGAATAATTAAGGCAGCCTTAAGGCTGTCTATTTTAATTATAGGAGGATTTTAATTTATGGAAGATAAATTTATATTAGGAGCAATTGATTCACCAGTAGATTTAAGAGATTATTATTATTATTATAGCATGGTTTCATGTAGTTCAGACAATATTGATATTCCAAAA
>SKEH01000242.1_pt1 | contig 37065 bp, 33 predicted proteins | sample 4826571 | NCBI WGS metagenome assembly SKEH01 (sample SAMN11008814, study PRJNA524170) | human gut metagenome | biome: Human fecal sample; material: Feces; isolation source: fecal sample from pouch patient p29 | host: Homo sapiens | place: Israel: Tel-Aviv | collected 2016-09-14 | reverse complement strand
GAACCTGTACGCCCGCTTGCATGCATGCCTTCTGACCATGTTTCACATTATATCATATCAATCTGTGAAAGGAGGACGGTTTGCTTCCTCCCCGCCCTAAAGGACAGGGTCTCCGCAAACCAAAAAAAAGATGAAACAGTGACGCGAGTCGGTGACGCCGATCCGGTAGAACATCCCGCACACTACGAATTATCCCATCCCGGTCTGGAATGTATTGACCTGACCGCCGGCATGAGCTTCTGCATGGGCAACGCCGTCAAATACGTGTGGAGATACCGGTCGAAGAACAAGCCGGTCGAAGACCTGAGAAAGTCTCTCTGGTATACGCATTATGCGGGAAACAGGAACGAGCCTGTCGCTTTGACCTGCCGTCAGCTTGGCATCATCAATGCGCTGCAGCATCAATCCCAGACGGAACAATACGAATTCCAGTTCTGGAATGCCTTACGGTTCGGAGATTATCCGAAGATGTGCCGGGCTATCGCGTTGATGATTCGACTGGCAGAAGGAAAGAATATCGACGATATTAACCAGGAGCTGGAATCTTGAACGGGGCATCATCGATCAACATTCCTTACAAGAACGAATTACGAGACCGTCAAGGATGCGGCGAATACGGGAGACGGCACAAGCCACTCCTTGATGCGGCGATCAATGACATACGTATCCGATTCGAAGGGAAAACGGTAGAAGTCGTATTCAATGGCACAGCCCCGAAGCCACTGCAAGGCTTTACAGTCACCGCGCCCGTTCAGATTCTGGAACACAACACCGGATGCTGGTGGGAGAGAACAATCACGGCACGAATCAGAGACGGCTCAACCATTCCCGTCGTGTTGGATCACGTGTATTGGAATTGGATCACCGGCACACCCATGCACATTCATCTCGACGGCATTCAACGCATCCGGGTCATCGAAGACAAGCATCATCAAAGAGAGGAAAACAATTGAGCGTGAACCAACCGTTGACGGACAGCGAAGCCAGGAACATCTTCATAAACGGCGCGGAGGACTTCTATTCACTGTCGGCAAACCCGCAATTCTCCAACGTAGCCGAACTGTTTGATGCCTGGCTTACCGAGCATGATCGCCAACTGCTGGCCAAAACGGAAACCGAAGCAGGGAAACGAATCTCCAGCGAACTCAAACTCGAACATGCAAGCGACGCCCACGCCCGAACGGAACCATCCCGCGCATACATTCAAGGATGCAAGGCCGCGAGAAGCCTGCTCGAGGACGCCATCCGAGACATGACGCAAGAACAGGGGACGCTATGAGTTTCACCGAGAAGAAATTCGTCGCAATCCACTGCGACGAATGCGATGAACAATACGACCCCGAAGACGGCAGCGCTTATTACACAGACAAAGACGACGCAGACGATGACGCCAGTTCCGACGGATGGCAATTGGATGGAGACGAAAACCACTACTGTCCGCAACACTGGCATCTGACCTGCAGCAAATGCGGGAAAACAGCAATGGGAAACCATGACGAACTCATTGAAAACGGATGGGACTGCGCCACAGACGAGTGGCTGTGCCCGGAATGTCATTAAGGAGAAAATTTGAGCAAATTCTACGAACCATTAAAAACAATCGTCAAAGAGGATGATTGGAAGATCGTCGAGGAGAACGAACACACTCTGGCCTGTTCCTGTAACGGGTTGAACGGCTGGGCTATCAGCGGCATGAGTGTGGTGGAATATTCACAACGACGTTTGGCTTTCTTCCGGGACAATAGGCTGATCGGTGAAATCAAACTGTATGACCTTGACCTGGCGGGACGAGTCGTTGATGAATACATGACCGGCGGGTTCACTCCGACCATGTTCATTTCCTTGGATACGACGATGGAACAGTGGTGCCAGCAAATCGAAGACGCCTATGCAGGAGTGCTGACTGGACTTGAAGAGGAGGAAGATGCTGATGCCGGAAGCCAATGAGAGCATTGCACCTTTCACTCTGCTGGGTGGAATCCTGTATCTAAACGAGTTCGAACTGTTGCCGGGACTGTCGGCTGACGCTTGCCGGAATATCGGACGACTGCGGCGTAAAGCCGTATCCGCTCATCTGGTAGGTGACAGGAAAACGGTTGTCTCCTGTGCCAGACAGATCAACCGTGTGGTCGAAGCAGACAAGCGACGCCGAGAACGACTCTCCTCCAAGAAAGGTCGGCCGACACCGAAACAGAAACCGGCACAAAAGAAGAAGAACACTGGTTCCGGATACGATGCCGAATACCGGCGCTTCAGGGAACAGTTCATGCGTGATGTGACCGATCCGAAGAAAATACGCGAAGCTGACAGGCTTGCCTTCTTTAGCGGAGCTCGAATCATCGTCGAAAACAACTAACGAAAAAAAAGAAAGCCATGAAGCATCCAATCAGGACACCACTCCTTATCGGTCTCGGTATCATATTTGCCGCAGTCATCGCAGTCGCCGTGCGCCTTGCAAAAAAACCAGTCTGATCATGCCCCGATATCATAGTCGAGCCGAACGAGCAGCCGACCTGCTCCAGTCGCGTCGTTCCACGGTGGAATCCGTCGCCAAGCAGACCGGTTTGCCCGTCGATATCGTTCGCCAGATCAACGAGCCTATCGCCAAACGTCTGGCGGAGCAGGATGCGGTGGATGCCGCGGAACGTAGCATGAGGAAAGCCGAAGCGAAGATAATGCGCGAACAGTATCCGTGCCCGCTTTGCTCCACCGGTCATGCAGAACCGCATGACTGTGATACTTTCCTTCCCCTCGGGTTCATACACGGTGGCGAACGTGACGGACAAATGGAAGGCTTCTGGTGCCACCCGTACTTCTGCTCCTGTTCGAACCAACGGTGCATCGCCTGTAACATTTTCCCCAGCGAAAGCAGGAAGGAAGCCGTCGAACGGTTCTGCGCCGGAGACTTCGCCCACGAAGACGATTTCATCGAACTGAAAACCGGCAAACGTTACCACTATTCGCAATACGGTATCGAACAGCAAATCCTCCGATACCTAGCTCAGTGGAGCGCCAGCCAGGTCAAACAGCTCGGATTCGACCCGAAACTAGTGGACACGTTGGCCATGCAACGGACATTGGATCGTATGGGCGACAAATTCGTTGACGTGTTCGACACGACGTTACTATGCCCTAACTGCGGAATGAAAGGCGAATACCGGAAAGCCATCAGTCCAATCACGCACACGAAGACATGGTGGCGGGTTGGCTGTCCTTATTGCAAAACCAGAACCCGATACTCGTTCCCCAGTCAGAAAGAAGCCTCGGAAGCATTCGAGACAGGCAAGTTGGAGAAGAAGCCAGCAATACTACAGGAAGGAAAACGTTGAGCAATTTCTACAAGGCGGGCGCAGCCGCAATGACTTCGAACAAGGACGATTGGGAAACACCTCAAGCCTTGTTCGACCAGTTGAATGAGGAATTCCACTTCACTCTCGATGCCGCCTCAAACGACCAGAACGCGAAGTGCGAACATCACTACACGACTGAAAACAGCGGTCTCGAGCATTCATGGGAGGGGGAGACGGTTTTCTGCAATCCTCCCTACGGGCGGAACATCGGTGATTGGATACGCAAAGCCTCACAGGAAGCCAGCAAACCTGACACTCTCGTAGTCCTATTGGTCCCGCACGCACTGACACCCGCTGGTTCCAGAACCATATCCTGCACCGTGCGGAAGTCCGGTTTCTGCCCGGACGTTTGAAGTATGAGGTGAATGGGCAGGCCGGTGAAGCGGCGCCATCGTTTTGGCGTGAGGGTACACCGTCCTTTTAGGGCGGTGGGGAATCACGCTGGTCTGTTCTGGTTCTCGATATACCGTTTCAGCGTGTCCAACGGCGCACCGCCCGCCGTGCCCGCGTAGTAGCTGGGCGACCAGAGGCGTTGCGCCCTCCAATAGTGTCGGGCGAGTTCGGGGTAGTCGCGTCTCAGGTATCGGCTGGACACTCCCTTGAGGCTGTTGACGAGTCGGCTGAGTTCCACGGTCGGGGGAAACGATACGAGCAGGTGCACGTGGTCGGTTTCGCCGTTGAACTCCTCCAACCGGCAGTCGAACGAGGCGCACACGTCGGAGAATATGCGTTCCAACGCCTTCAGGTGCTCGTCGGTGAACACGTCGTGCCGGTATTTGGTGACGAAGACCAAGTGCGCATGCAAATCGTAGACGCAGTGCCGTCCCTTACGAATATCGTTTGTCTTATCCATGAAGACCAAGTATAATACCAAACATGAGTTCCTACAGGCGATACAACTACCGCGCCTACCCAACGCAAGGGCAGCGCGAGGCATTGTCATGCCTGTACGGCGCATGCCGGTACGCGTACAATTGGACGCTCGACCAGCGGGAGCTTATGCGTCGCCGACATGGGCGAATGCAGTCCTGCACGCAGTTGAGCAACATGTTCACCCTATGGAAGCGAGAACCCGGCATGGAATGGCTTCTGGCCGTATCATCCACGCCTTTACAGCAGTCGATACGCCACGCGGACATGGCCTACCGGAACTTCCTTCGCCTCTACAAGGCGGGCAGGACGCATATTGTGACCAACCGCCGTACCGGGAAGAAGCGTCGCACGGGGCTGCCCCGGTACAAGAGCCGCAGGGACGGGGAGCAGTCGGCCGAGTTCACCAAGTCCGCGCGATTCAAGGTCGGGCATGCGGATGGATGCAAGTGGGCGTTCCTCACGCTCCCGAAAATCGGGCGGGTCAAGCTCCGTTGGACTCGCGAACTGCCGTCCAAGCCGAACACCGTCACCATCATGAGGCATGCGGACGGCTCTTACGAGGCGAGCTTCACCGTGCAAGTCGATGACAAGGCCGACGCGCCCGAGCCGCTGCATGAGGCGTGCGGCATCGACATGGGGCTTGACTCGCTCATGAGCATCGTCTATACGGACGGCACACGCGAGAAGATACCCCACCCGCGCACCCTGAACCGCAAGATGCGCAGACTGCGCAAACTCGACAAACAACTGGCAAGGGAAACGAAAGGCTCGAACAACCATGCGAAGACACGACTTCTGAAGGCCAAGACCTACGGTCGGATACGGAACCAACGCCGGGACGTGGCGTACAAGCTGGCATTCAAGGTGGCGGGCGAGAACCAAGCCGTCGCCTTGGAGACCCTGAACGTCAAAGGACTTGCCCGCACCTGCATGGCGAAGAGCCTGTTGGATGCGAACTGGACGCGTATCATCGACCGCATCCAACAATTGGGCGTCCAATATGGCAGAACCGTCAAACGCATCGACCGCTGGTATCCCAGCAGCCAAATCTGCTCCCAATGCGGACGCCGCGACGGACGGAAACCGTTGGACATACGCGAATGGGAATGCCCGCAATGCGGCATACGGCTCGACCGTGATTGGAACGCCGCACTGAACATCCTCGACGCCGCGGGACTCGCGGAGTCGTTAAACGCCCGTGGAGGCGACGTAAGACGGAGACTGGCGCAAACCGGTCGCAACGCGGACGCCTGTGAAGCGGGAACCCGCCGAACCGCAAGGCTTCATTAAGCTGACCGGCGTAGGAATCCCCCGCCTTCAGGCGGGGGAGGATGTCAATCCCCAGCATGATCGTGGTCATGAGAACAGGAGAACGTTAGTCGATGCGCTCCACCGCCGACCTGGTGAACATATCAGGCTTCAGCTGGCTGTATAGTCAGTCGAAGCCCCATTGAAGCCAGTACTTTAGAGATGGTTTGGAACGAGGGATTACCCTCGGCGCTGAGGCTTCGGTACAGGCTTTCTCTGGACACGTTCGCCTCTTTGGCAATGCTGGACATTCCTCGTGCTTTTGCTACTTTTCCGAGCGCGGTTTGGAACATTTCAGGATCATTGTATTCTGCTACGGCATTGAGGTAGCGGGCGATGTCGTCTTCGGTTTCAAGGAATTCGCTGGTGTCGTAGTCTTGGTATTTCTTTGTCATTTTTTCTCTTCCTATTCGGAGTATTCCCTGAATAGTTTCTTGGCTTTTTTGATATCTGCCTGTTGTTTTCTTTTATCTCCGCCGATGAGCAGCAGATAGATTTCTGATCCGCTTCTTGCGTAGTAGATTCGGTATCCGGGTCCGAAGTGAAAGCGCATCTCGTATATGGAGTCTCCTACGGGTTTGGTATCTCCCAGGAGGGAGCCTTTTAGCTCGCAGTAGTCAAGGTGTGCTTCGATTTTGGCTTTTGCGTCTCTGTCTTTTAGTTTGCGTAGCCATTCAAGGAATTCGCTCGTCCTCTTGAATCTCAACATACCAATACTGTAGCCTACAGACTACAGTTCGTCAAATCAACAAGAAAAAAGAAGGAAGACGCCCCGCCGTGGGGAGCGTCAACTCAATGGCATGCAGCCATGCTTGACCTCCTGATTAGGCGTTGAGCGGTGTGCCACAGTTGGGGCAGAAGTTGGTTTGTCCGTTCAATGGCTGACCGCATTTGGGGCAGTTGTTCGTTATTGCCGGCTGGGGGATAGGGGCTGGAACGGGTGAGGTCACAGGCATCGGCACAGTGTTCGTCACCGGCGCTGCTGGCGCAGGAGCCTGTTGTTTGACTGCCGAGGTGAACAGTCTGACGACACGTGGCGGAATATTGTCCACCGGCAGCAGGCTCAGGGATTGGATTTCCGCAACCAACTGTCCAGGCGTCACGACACGAACATTGCCCGGCCAGACGGCTTCGCTGACATCCGGGTTGCCGTTATGTCCGCCCGGTACCATGCAGACCATCCATTGGGCTGCCACGTGATAGGTTTCGAGCGTGGACGCCCAATTATCGCGTTGGGTTGCCATGTTCTCGCTCATCTTGACCACGGGTGTTCCGTCCGAGCCTTTGATGAGGGCTCGACGGCTGATGCTCATGCGCACCAGGTTTCGTGGATCCAGGTTCACGTATTTGGTGTCGCTGCCGCCCTTGTAGTTCTTCGCGTCCACGAACCAGGCATGCACCTGCTGTTGCGGGTCTATGCCGACCAGCACGCAGTCGATGTCCGCGTTGATGGGCTGGCGGTTCTCGTTGAGCCCGTACAGGGACCAGAAGGAGATGACGTTGAGCCGCATGTAGGCGATGATTCTGGCCAATGCGGATTCGCCCTGCTGGCCGGCCTGTACGGCCGTGTTTCCGAAAGCGGAATAGTCCAAGCCGGAACCCGGATCGCCGTACAGTTTCCCGAGCTGGCGTTCCTGTTGCAGGTTCGCGTTGAGACTGGCCTCATACAACGGGTCGGGGGAGCCGCCGTTGTCGTGGTCTATCACGAACCAGCCATAATAGGAGTCCTCGTTGCTCATGGCGGCCACCAGCCCGTATCGGGGTGCAAGACGGTTCAGCTCCGTCTGCGTGTCCATAATGAGGGAATTGCTTGTCGGCTGTGGTTCGCCATCGTCAAGACTCAGGATGCCGCGCAAAACGGCACCTCCGATAAGCGCGATAACCACACCTATCATGAGCTGGACGAACCCCAGTCCATTCGTCGCAGTCGATTCACCAGTACCGGCGAATGGCCGTATCGCATAATCAATACCCAGCGACATGACGATCGCGGATATTAATCCCCCCACGCCCGTATAGATTCTGTCCCGCATGGTCTTGCAGAAAACCACGCGGACTATCACTGCACTGATGCCTACCATCATGGCGATGATTCCGATACCATTGAGGTCTTGCAGGAACGGGTCCAGATGTCCCATGATTTATCTCTCCTCAGCTATGCAATGGCTGGCTATATTCCAAAATCCGACGGTAGTCCTCCAAAAGGAATACCGTGACATCCATCTCACAGGACATCTGATAGATCTCGCCATCATATTCCCGTTCGGCCTGCACATAGTCCGCAGGGTCGATCAGAAACATGGCGGTTTCACGGCGCACACGCCATTCGGCATGGCTTTTCCCGTATTCCGCATGCGAATCATCGGCGTGCAGCCAGTGGAACAATTCATGGGTGAGAGAGCATCGTTTCTGCACGTCGGTCATATGCTCGTCGATGATTATGGTCTGGACAGCCTCACAGTAGAGGCCTGAAGTGTCATCATCAAGCGTAGCTTCGATGACGTGGACTGGCTGGGTTTCCACGGCATCGAGCATCTGTTCATAGGTCATGCCACGGTTGATGGGCATGTGGCGGTCGAATGGTGCGGCCGTCAGCACGGTTGAATATCCTCCTATCGAATCGGTTCGAGAAGAGGATACTCTGACAGAACGGGGGCGAGCAGTCGTCACTAGCGGCCGTCACCGCCTTCCATTTCCGCGAGCTTATGCGGATCCTTGTTCGCCGCTAGGGACACGTCGCCCCTACGTAGTTTCTTCAAAACGATCCGCTTACGCTCTTCATCGGATAGAGACGAGGGTTTAACCGAACGTGCACGAGGAACAGGACCCGTGCCTCTCTTATCGGAGGTAACGCCCGTATCGACTGATGTGTCATGGGGAAGTCCGGAGACCGGAATGGAAGAGGATGGCCCATCAATAATCTGAACGACGTTGTCCCCATCCATGATGGCTACGAACTGACGGGCAAGCAGCCCGGGCCCGTTTTCCTCGGCAGCTCGTTTTCGGGCTAGGTTTCCGATCAATTCGATGGCATTGTCAAAATCAATGAGAGGTGCAATGGCATCAAGGTCATCCATCGTCCATGCAGCTTTTCCGCGCAATCGGACGGATACGTAGGATTGGCTCGTCTTCTCGCCCAAGGCCGAAGCAATCTGCTTTTGGGTCAGACTCTTTGCCCGCCGACGTTCTTCAACGAACTCCGCTATGAGCTTGGTGCTTTCCCCGGTCTTCTTAAGTCTGTCATTCCGTACCATGTTGTCATTCTATCTCTTGAGAGAACTTTTTTCATGCTATAAAACACGCCGTATCTCCATAGAGATTGACACTATCCCAATCAACCCCTAATATCTCTCATGAGATACGAAAGGTTTTTTATCGCATGTCATCAAACGAAATCATCTCCCAAGCGATTCTCGCTCGCATGGCAACCCAGAACTACCAGGTGAAACAACTCGCCAAAGATCTAGGAACCACGCGAGAGGCAACGGGCCGCAGACTCAACCAGCACACCATATGGGACAGCAACGAACTCGACATCGTAGGCAAGGCACTGGGGCTAACGGACATGTTCGGCCTCTGCGATTATGCAAGAGCCCTCGCCGAGATGAACAAGAACGTTCCCCTATCCAAGACCGTCTGACCGGGTTCTTCGGAAGAAAAGAGAGCCATGCGCATCAGGAGCATCAAGCCGGAGTTCTGGCGCAGCCGGGATATAGCGAATCTCAACTGGGACGCCAGACTGGTTTTCATAGGTCTATGGAGTTACGTGGATGATAACGGGGTAGGCAAGGATATCGACTACGACATCATCGGAGACCTGTTCGCGGCTGATCTCATCAAAGACCCTCGCGAGACTGTCGCGAGAGTGTCGCGAGCCCTCGCGAGTCTTTCTGAAGCTGGATTGATATATCGCTACGAGTTCGACGGCACCCCATATCTGGAGATTGCGACATGGTCAAGGCACCAGAGAATCGATAAGCCAGGCAAGTCGAGGTATCCGTCTCATGAGATGGCAGAACCCAATGATTCCAACGGTTCAGACCCAGATTCGCGAGACTGTCGCGAGAGTGTCGCGAGACCCCATCGAGATTTCCACGCCCGGAACAGGGGAACAGGGGAACAGGGGAACAGAGGAACAGAGGATATCTACTCCTCTCTATCCCCTCAAAATCCAGAATCGGAGAAAAACGAAAAATCGGCGGACGAGTCCGCCTCAGAGCCTGAAAACGAGAATGCTTCTTTCGAAGCTTCTCAGAGTTCCAGCAGGGTTGAGGAAACCTCTCCGATTCAGAAGAAACCGTCCGCGGTTTCTTCGAAGAAGAGAAAAGTTCCGAAAAAAGAGAAGAAGCCCGCGACCCGTCAGACCGTGTTGGCTCCCGACTGGAAGCCCTCGCCCGAACTGCGCATCGCCACGGCCAAGGCGGGAGTCAACCTGATCCGCGAAGTCACCCTGTTCGTCGCCTACTACACGCAGGAGAAACCCGAACACCGCAGCGCCAACTGGGATGCCACATACAGGCGTTGGCTCGAACGGGACATCCAAAACCTGAAAATGGGGCGCGACCCCAACAACATCGCGCTACACCCGGAGAACCTGCCGAAGAGCATGCTGCCGAAGAGCATGCTGAACGACATGCACAATGCGGAAGTCCAAGCGCGGGCCGCCGCCTGGGACGAAGCCCATCCGCGAGAGGAGGAATTCGATGAACTTTAACGAAGCTCTGCAGGTGCTGCGCCGCATCAACGTACATCACGGGAACGCGCCAATCAGCGACGCGCAGGCCCAATGCTTCTACGAGGAGCTGTCCAGATCGGTGTCGTTCGACGAGGCCAACGCCGCGGTACGGGAATTCTACGCATTGCATCCTCACGGCGAATGGATGACGGTGGGGGATATCAACCTCGCCGTGAGAAGGAAACGACGGCAGTCGATGCCATCGGAGGCGACCATCACCCGGCTGATGGAGGAGAACCAGATTTCCGACCCCGACGAGATGTGGCAGTTCCGACGCTCTCTGCTCAAATCATTGGGCCGTGGCCGTCCCGCCACGCAGGCGGTGCAGCGTGCGTTGGAATTGTCCCGTCACCCGATGCTGGGCGGCCCGAGGGACGGGGCGACGAAAAGCCTGCCGCAGACACGGCCGGGGGGAAACCCCGATCCACGCGATCCGGCCCCGGTCACGACCGTCGTCCAAAGCATCATCGGCGGACTCTCGGCTCGGCCGCATCGGGCGGAATAGCCCCCCGGACATCGCAAGAACATCGAATCAAAAAAACGCCATCAGAAAAAACCGATTGGAGAAAAAACAAATGGCAGACATCACCACACAAACAATCCGAGACACCTTCTTGGACAACCTTCCCGAAAACGTGACGCGCGAGGAGGGGGAGGAGTTCTGGAACGCATGGCTGGACAGGCAGCGCGAAGGGCATGAACCGGACATGCCGACACCTCCGGTCGGATTCCAGTACGCACCGGGCGAAGTGGACGAATTCGACTACGGCGAACCGGACTTGGAAGACGAGCAGCTGACTGAGGACCAGAAGCGAGACATGCTGGGACTGGTGCATGATTATGCGATGAACACGTCGGAACTGGCACGCACCATGCTGGACTGCCAGCATTTCGACGACCCGCAGGTCCGGGAGCTCGTACGTCAGACGTTCAAGGATCTCGAATGCGCCGGAAGCCACGTGTCTGATGCTTTGAAGCTGATGGGTTGGACCGCGGACGATGCGACGGTTGGCTGAAGTTTCTTCCGTTGCCGTCGATGCCGGGCCATGCGGCAACGGAAGAAAATCGGTTATTTTCAATAAAAAACCGGTTAATTACAAACCCTGAGGTTACAGTGGGAACTGTTTGAGAAAACTCAGGCAAGGAGAACCCTCGAAATGACCAAACGTAACAGCAGCGGTCTGCGCAATGCGGGCACCATCGCCACCGTCGCGGCATTGACCCTCGGCATGGCGGGGCCCGGCGTCATGACGGCCACCGCCGACGAAAACACCGCGAACGGCAACACCGGCACCAGCGCCGCCCAAGCCACGCAGGAAGTCAAATACACGACCACCGTGGCAGGCACGCCAGTCGACTTCACGAAGGACGGCAAAGGCGATTACACGGCAACCGTCCCCAAGGTCAAAGGCAAGTTCCAAAACCAGGTGATCGTGTCCGGCACAGACAAGTCCCAGATCACTCTGACCACCAGCCAGAAACCTACGGACGGGAAAATCAGCGGCCCCGTCGTCTACACCAGCGCCGCCGATTCCGCGCCCAAGTTCACGTTGACCGTCACGGATTATGAAATCGTCGACAAAATCGTCGACGACCAGCCGACCCAACCATGGAACGCCACCGTTGACGGCAAGAAGACATACCCCCTCGGCGTGAAAGGCGACACCGCATCCGCGGTCTTGGACCAAAGCGCCTCCTACCCGGGCGACATCACCGTCACCAACGGAGCAACCACCATCACGCTGACACCCGTCTACCAGAACGTCACCGTGGAATCCGGCGACAAGCTGGGCCAGCTGAACGTATCCGGCACCGCCGTCTACAAGCAGGCCGCCGACGCGACGAAGAACACTCCGGCATTCAACGTGACACTGCCGTTCGCCTACACCTCGGGCAACCCGGTGACCGTGGACGGCACCGAAACGGAACTCACCAAGTCTGATGACGGAAAATACCATGCGGATTACGCCGGTCCGACATTGGACGAATCCAACAAGCCCAGCACGGACACGGTGACCCTCACCGGCATCAAGACCACACTGCCCATCCAATGGGGCAAAGACGTGCAGGTTGTCGATAAGGGAACCGGCGACACCGCCAGCAAGTTCGTACGCCTCACCGGAACAGCTTCCGGCGAAGTCACCATCCAGGATGACGCCAGCAAGAAAAGCGTCACCGTGCCGGTGGAAGTGGATGTCACCGCGGATCGAGCCCAGGACAAGAGCTTTACCGGCCTGACCGTGACCCGCACCAACGCCAAAGGCGAAACCACCGTATACGACGGGGCCAAAGACTTCAATGCGAAATTCAACCCCAGCACCCATGAATACACGCTGACCCTACCGGCCGATGCGGTCGGCGACAGCTACACGCTGGGCCTCACCCACGGTGTCGACGCCCAGGCATCCAAGCCGACGCTCGCGCTCGGAGAGGGAGCCTCCCGCGTGCTCAAGGTGAACGTGAACGGAGCCGACTACACGGTTAACGTGAAATTCCAGCCGGCCGACCTGAAAGCAGATTCCCCTGCGAAACTCACCGGACTGTACGTGAACAAGACCGGCGAGAACACGAAGGGCCAGCTCATCGACAACTGGGATCCGAACCGGCTCGACTACGTGCTCGCACTGGGGGAGAAGGATCCAAGCCCGTATGTGCTGCCCGAAGCGCCTGACGGAGTCACCATCAAGGGCGGCAACATCACGCAGAACGCGCAATCCACCCGCCAGGAATGGATCGTCACCGACACCGCAACCGGCGTAAGCCGCACCTACAGCCTGACAGTGACCAGGCCGGTGAAAACCGCCGTCACCGAATTCAAGCCGGCAGACCCAGCGAAGCAGGATTCCACGGTGGACCCGGAAAGCCAGCAGGACACCAATCTTGCATCGCACGGCTACACCGGCAAGGACGGCAAATACGTCGTATCAGACAAGGGTTCCTACGAGATTCCCGAGGGTGGAACATTCGCCTATGAGCCGAAGAACGGGCAATCCGCGACCGTCACCGTCGCACATGAGGGCATGACCTACACGTACACGGTCAACGTGCTCGCGCCGGACGGTTCGACCTTCGCGCAACACACGTACACCGTCACCTACATCACGGCGGCCACGCACAAGGCGCAGCTCACAGGCATCCTCGTGGACGGTACGGCCGTCAAGGGCTTCGACCCGGCCAGACACGAGTACAACGCATCCGTGAACGATCCGGACGAATGGATGGTCTCCCCGCAGTACGACAAGGCAAGCGGCATGACCGTCAGCACCGAGAAGAAGGGTGCGGACGCCACCATTACTGTCACATCCGGTGACGGATTGGTCAAGACCACCTACAAGGTGCATGTCACCCGCAAACCATTCGGCGGCAACGGGAACAATGCGCTCGGACTCGCCTCCACGGGCGTCGGCGGCGGAACCGTAGCGTTCCTGTCGATGGCGTTGATGGCTATGGGAGCGGTTCTCGGACTCGTTGCACGTCGGCGCCAGCGCGGACGCAGCTTCTAATAGCAACGGCTTGCGACCTGATGCGGTCGCAAGCCTTCCATTATTTTTTCTGACTCGGCGTGAAATGTCGGGCAAAAAACAAGAAAAGGAAAGAACATGATGAAACAAAAACGGATTGTCGCCGTAGCGCTTGGCCTGGCCCTGTCCGTAAGCCCCATGATCGTGTTGCCCACCGCTTTCGCGGATCAGGTATCGGGGAACCCGTCCTCGTCGATTTCGGCCCGTTCGACGGCTCCGAATCCGCTCGACAAGTTCAACACCGAAGAGAAGGCGTTCCTCAACAATCACAAGGACAAGATCGCATCCGCCCTGGGCATCGACGGGTTCGACCCATCCACCACCGACTATTACGGCGTCAAGGAATCGGCACTCGACACGGTCGCAGGCAAGATCCCCACCTCGAACACGGGACTGCTGAAGCCGATGGGCGCGCCGCTCGAGATCGACACGAACGCCACCGGCTGGCTCGTCGACGGAAAGATCGCGAAGGACAAGCCGTCCTCCGGCGACATGGCATACCGGGTCACGATCAAGGGCAAGAGCGGCGGCACCGTCGCATACACGCTGCACACCGCCTCACAGGATGCGAGCAGCAAAGCCGATCCGGGCGAGCTGAAGGGCGTGACCGCCACCGCCAATGGCACCGCCGTCACGGACTTCAATCCGGTGAAGGACGGCACATACACCGTGCCCGACGACGCGGAGGTGAAGATCGGCGACGTGCCCGACGGATGGAAGCTCGACCATAAGGCGGATTCGAAGACCGGCACGCTCACCTTCACCTGCACGAAGGATGATGTGACCGTCACCTGGACGTTCAAGTACGATGACGGAACCACCACGCCGAGCACCGGGGACAAGGCCGATCCAAGCGAACTGGCGGGGGTGACCGCCACGGCCGACGGGAAACCGGTCGACGGGTTCGCCCCGACGAAGACCGGCACATGGACCGTTCCCGACGGCGCGGAGGTGAAACTCTCCGGCCTGCCCGACGGTTGGGCGAGCTATAAGAATCTTGACGCGAAACCCGGCACCCTGTCCTACGACATCAAGAAGGGCGACGTCACCGTCGTCACGTGGACGTTCACATACGATTCCACGACCGATCCGGACAAGCCCGCCACGGGCGTGGACGCATTGAAGGGCGTGACCGCGACCGTCGACGGGAAACCGCTCCCGAGCTTCGACCCGACGAAATCCGGCACCTACAGGGTCGCCACGGGCGCCGAGGTGAAGATCTCGAACGTCCCGTCCGATTGGAAGCTTGACAAGACCGCATCCGATTCGAAGCTGGTGTTCGCCGCTTCCAAGGACGGCACGACCGTCACTTGGACGTTCGAATACCAAGGCAAGGATGATGGCGGAGCCACCACCAACCCTGGTGACAATGCCGGAAACAAAAGCCAGAACAACAATGACGGCACGACTTCCAAGCCGACGGTGAACGGCGCGAACCCGCTCGCCTCCACCGGCGTGGGAATCGGCTGGGTTGGCTGGCTCATCGGCATTCTCGCTATCATCGGCGGAGCATTGGGAATCACGGTCGCTGTCCGCAAGCCGAAGGGCAAGGCCACGGACGAGACCCCGGCCCCGGAAGCCGATGACAGCGAAGCGTCATCCGATCAGCCGCTAAACTCCTGACCACCCATCGAAGGTTTGGCAGGAGAAGCAAATACCCTCCCCTGTCAAACCCCACGTTGAATCTTGATGCCATGCGGGACCCTCCTGCAAACCGGCTCCTATAGCATGACATCAACAAGGGATGCCGAAAGGCATCCCTATTTTTTTTTATTCAAAAACTTTGGTAAATACCGAGAAAATGTTGGAATCAACCGATTTTGCATGTACGTTGAAGGAAACGAAGACGACCATTCCCATCAGCCGTACGCCGAAACCGATAAGCGGGTTCGGTCTGAAGCCGGGCAGATACAGGCCGTCCGCGGTGAAAGTCGCCGGATTTGACCCGTTGGATGCCAACCATGCCGCATCTACCGGTGTGGGGTCGTTTCCCGTCCTCGACAGGACGTGCAAACAAGGAAAGGAAAACACTGGAATGAAAGACAACCAAACGACACGGCGCATGCCAATGATCGTGACGGCAATGGCCTGCGCGACCGCGAGCATGCTGGCCGGCCTGGCGCTGGCCCCATCCGCGATGGCGGCGGGTGCGACCATCACCCTGAACGGCGCGGACGGCAATTCGCTGGCCGGCCACACGTTCAACGTGTACCAGATCGGCACGTACACGGACCAGATCCTGAACGGCACGCGGATCAGCAGCCTCGGCGTGCGCGGCGACACGGCATCCAACGCGTGGGCGGCCGACGCGATCGGCATCGCCAACGCGTACGATCCAAGCACGGCCGACGACATCGCCAAGGTGTACGGCTACGATGACGCGGGCAACATCGCCAACATCAAGATGGACTCCCAGACCAGGCAGTTGCGCAACATCAGCAAGGCCCTGGCCCAGTCCTCGAGGCGGCCGGCCGCCATCCAGGGCGGCGCGAACCTGACGACCACCCAGTCCACGCTGACGATCAACGTGCCGGCCGAAGGCCTCTACTACATCACGGATTCCGCGGGCAACCCGATCATGATCGGCACGAAATCCGGCAACGCGAACATCATGAAGAACGACGCGAAGGACCCGCAGTGGCGGACCCTCGGCACTGCGGTCGTCAAGGCGAAAAGCGTGAGGGTCGACAAGAAGGTCCAGGTGCAGCGCAACGGCGCCACGGTAGGCAAGGACGGCACCACCAACGATCCGGTCGGCGTGACCGTCGGCGACACCGTCACCAACACGGTCGAGGTGACCGTGCCGAACAAGCAGGCCGCCTCCGCGGTCAAGTTCAAACTCGTCGACCAGCCGAAGGGCCAGACGTACGTGAAGGGCTCGCTGAGCGTCCGGTTGAAGAACGCGTCGCAGACCGACATCACGGCCGACGCGGTCATCTACGACGGGACCACGCAGAACAACGCGAAGAGCATCCCCGGCGACCCGGCTTTGAAGACCGCGGGCAACAAGCCCGCAGACCCGGATCTCGCGATCCCGGCCGGCGGCTGGGGCATCGACGGCAGGAAACTTCTCGACAAATACTCCAACAGGACGATCGTCATCACCTACCGCATGACCGTCGACAAGGCCAGCGCCCCCGACCCGGCCAACAACACCATCCACACGTACGGCACGTTCACCGACGGCGTCCGGTTCACCACGATCACCGACCAGGACAAGGCCGACATCAAGGCCTACGACTTCACCCTGCGGAAGGTGGACGCGGGCAACGTGAACACGCTGCTCGACGGCGCCCAGTTCCAGATCCAGCGCAACGGCAAGTGGATGAATCTCGACTGGAACACCGGCAAATGGTCGGATGCGGCCAACCAGGGTTCCGCCACCGTGTTCGTGACCGGCGACACGAACCATGACGGGACGGCCGACAACAGGGACGACGCGAGCCAGAGGGGCCTCATCCGGTTCAAGGGCCTCGGCTACGGCACGTACACGGTCACCGAAACCCGGGAGCCGGCCGGCTACGCCAGCTACGCGAAACCGACGTTCACCGTCACCATCGACGACGCGGGCACCAGCATCCAGTACAGGGGCACCGGCACCGTGCCGAACCTGACCAGCAGGCTGGACAACAACACCGTCCAGGTCAAGAACGTCGCGAATCTGACCCAACTGCCGCAGACGGGCGGCGTGCTCGCGTTCGCGTTCTGGTTGGCCTGCGCCATGCCCCTGTTCGCGATCGGCGGCATGATGGCCGTGCGCGGCGCGCGCAACCGCCGCGACGCGCTGACGCTCACGCATGACGGCGGCAATCCGGCCGCCTGACACATGTCCCGGCCCTCCAGGCCGGGGTTCCGCCGATAGGGGGCGGGGTCGCGTCCCCTATCGGCCTCTCATCACCGAATGATTCTTTTTTATCCGGCCCGCCACGAGGGGTTCGTGCGGGTCCTGGCCCATCCGTCACGGACAGTCAAGGGGCGGGGAAGGAAAAAACACACATGCACGCATGGTTGAAACGGGCGGTCGCGGGACTGTTGTCCGCGGGCACCCTCCTGGGCGGCGGGCTCCTGATGGCGGGCACCGCGAACGCGGACGAGATCCGCATGCCCGACATCGGCAAGACCATCACGAGCCTGACGGCATCGGCCGCCACGACGTATCCAAGGGAGCTCGTCAACGGCGGATTCGACTACCTGCCCGCGGGCGGCTGGAACGTCATCAGTCCCAAGCTGAACACCTCAAGAGGCAAGTTCACAAGCGTCGACCCGGTCAACGGGCAGTACATCCGCAATGCGCATGTCACAGATGGAAACGTCGCATGGGTGAAATGGGACGGTTTTGATGCCTCCAAATTCGGGTGGATCTCCGACCAGAAAGGCGGGAAACCCCAAGGCTTCGTCACCGACCACGCAAACAGCGTCGAATTGCAGCGGGACAATGACACGGACAATACGTATGCGGAGATCGTCGGCAGCGAAATCGGCAAAAGCATCTATCAGAAGATCAACACACAGAACAGCACTGACGCCGTATACACGGTGCGCTTCGACCATGCGGCACTGAGTTCCGAGCATGCCGACGGGATGCAGGCGCTGGTCAACGGCAAGCCCGTGACCATGACCCGAATCGGCGGCAACAAGGCCGGGGACAAGACCGGTTGGACGGGTACGGACATCGTCACCCACGCGACCAACACGGATCATTACCGTCATGACGGTCAGTGGGCGACCTACGAGGGCAAGGTCACGATCCCGGCGAACACGCCTGTCAGCACGTTCATGTTCAAATCGCTGAATGAAGCGAAACCCGACATGGGCAACCTGATCGACAACCTGACGTTCAAGATCGCGTACAGGCTGAGCTACGACTCGAACGGCGGCACGAAGGCGAAGGCCAGCCAAATCAGTTCCATGACCGAGGGCAAGGCGTCCGAGATCGACGGCAAGGTGAAGACGGTGGCGGACGGTGCGGCCGGCCGCACCGTCCTCGAATGCAAGCGTTCCGGTGAAGGTGCCACCGGACCATACGCGGACAAATTCTGCTGGATTGACTGGTCGAACCTTCCATTGAACCGGACCGGAGAACCGATACCGGTGCGCATCAACGTGCCCGGTGGGCATATCGACGCGGACGCGACCGTCGCGCACACCGACAACGCGGCGTTGACCGCGAAGGACTTCACCGGCAACAAGTGGAGCCGGCTGATCCCTGCGTACAGGCTCACGGGTAACACCGCTCTCGCTTTCACCCACATTCAAGGCAATAGTGCGGATCCGTTGGCGTCTGTCATGTTTTCCAACATTACGCCCGTCGCCAATCAAACCGCCACGAGCGTGAACGTACTGAAGGATTTTCAGCTCGCTTTCGGTGATGCTGAGACGATGAGCGGTTACGTCGTCAACGACAAGAAGATCTACGAACAGACCGACATCGAATCCGACAAGACGTTGGATAAGCTCGGCATGATTGGTGACAACAATCCAAACCAATCGTATTCGGAAGCGAACACCGGCTATGGCACAACCCACGTGACATTGGCCGGAGGTCCCGCTGGCGCGCACGCACTTACTGATGAGGCGGATTCGAAAGGCGCGGCCGTAATCGGCGCAACGCATCCAACCCGGTTCAAGGTCTCCTTTAAACAGGTGAACCATCCTGCCGATGATTCGTGGAGCGCGATCGCGATCGGCGTGTACATGCCGTACCTGACCGCACATCCGCTGGCTTACGACAAGAACGGGCGGGACGCGACCGGCAAGGTTCCGTCGAATCAGCGTGGCAAGGAGAACACCGTGCAGCCCGCCAAGTCCAAGACCACGGGCAGTGTCGGACTCGCGGCTGACAAAACCGCTTCCGGCCTGACGGTGCATGATCTGAAGAAGAACGACAAGGGCAAGGTGCCCTCCAGTTCGAAGGCGGATTCCACGCAGCCGGCCGCGTTCAAGGCTCCGGACGCCAAGGTGGAGACCATCGCCTCCAGGGCCGCGGGTGACGAGATGGCCGTGAACGGCGGGTTCGACACCCCGAAGTGGACGATCGCCAAGGAGGGGCAGGGCCTGCCCTGGGTGTATGTGACGCCCAATAAGGGCATGATCCGCTCCTACGCGCAGGCCATGGCCGGACAGACGGGCGTGAAGGCCGGCGGCCTGACCGCCGCCACGTTCGCCTGGCAGGACGTGGACGCCACCGGCGGCATCCAGAACTTCGAACTGCATCGCGAGAAGGACGGGAACACGGCCGCCGACGTGCATGCGGGCCGTACCGTCGCCCAGACCGTGAACACGACGCCCGGCGCCAGCTACACGTTCAGTATCCGCCACTCCGGCCGCAGCAAGGGCAACGCGGGCGGAGTCACACTGCTCGCCGGCCCCGACAAGGATCATCTCACCCCAGTCAAACTGACCCGCACCACGGTCTCCAAGACCGGAGCGAAGTACGGGGACAAGACCGGCGACGTGGGGACCGTAGCCTACACGCACTCCGATTCCATGGACGCCACGGAAGGCTCCCACGATCCGTGGGACCATTCCGACGACTGGGAATCCTACGAGGGCACGGTCATTATCCCAGCCGGACAATCCCGCACGATGATCGCCTACAGGGGCGTCGCCAAGGACGGTACTCTTACTGCCGCCGCCAATGACAGCATCATCGACGACCTGAGCTTCCGCCTCGCCTACAAGCTCAGCTACGACGCGAACGGCGGGGCCAAGAAGAGCACGTCGCAGATCAAGGCCTCCACCGATGGCAAGGTGAAGACCATCGCCGGCAAGACCGACAGTCTGCCGACCGAACTGGTCAACGGCTCGTTCGACTATCCGGCCGGCCTGATCGCCGGTGTCTCCACCAAATACCCGTGGGACGACTGGACCGTCGTCGACCCGATCAACGGCAGATACGCGCGGCACATCGGCATCGACAAGGACCCCTGGGCGCCAATCCCGGGATGGGACGCCTCCAAATTCGCATGGAAGTCAACCCAGACCAAGGGAACCGACTGGCAGCAGATCGCACAGGGAGTCGAACTGCAGAAGGACTCCAAGACCGGCAACCAGTACGCGGAACTCGTCGCGGGACAGGCGGGCACCGCCATCTACCAGGACATCGCCACCATCCCGGGCGTGTCCTACCGCTGGACGTTGAAGCACGCCAGCCTCGACAGGAACCACCTCGACGGGATGAGCGTCATGATCGGCGAACCCGGCAAGGAATCCGCCCAAGACGCGAGGCGAACCACCGTCAACGGCAACGGCGACCAGCCGGGCGACGTCGGCAAGGTCATCTCCACGAAGGTGAGCAACGACGCCGAGTCGAACCATGAGTCGAACCATTCCAGCCGTAACCATGACGGGCAGTGGGAGACCTACACCGGCACGTACATCGCCACCGGGACGGTCACCCGCTTCACCTTCAAGTCGGTAAGCTCCAGCAACAACGTCAACGGCAACATCCTCGACGATCTGAGCTTCACCAAGGCCTACAGGCTCGGCTACGACGGGAACGGCGGAACCGGCCAAGTGCCCTCGCGCACCGAGACGGGCAGGACCGAAACCGCCGCATCCGGGACGGATGGCACGGTCAGGCTTGCGGCCGACAAGAGCGCCGAACCGGAATCCGGAACCATCGCGGACGACCGCAGGGTGCTGACCGACACGACCGCCAGACAGGATGACGGGACCAGCCAGCGGACGATCACCCGATCCGACGGTTCCGTGCGCGTGGAGACCATCGCCACGACGGGCGCCGTATCCGGCTGCCAGGTCTATTATCCGGCCGGCACCAGGATCACATTGGCGACCGCGAAGGCCGACTCCGACTGCTGGGATTCCAGCCAGATCGGCAAGACCAACCGCACGTTCTACGGTTGGAGCGCGAACACGGACGCCAACGACAGGGACGTGCCCGTCGGCGACACCATGGACCGGAACACGCTGAACGCGAACGTCAGGACGGAGATCGTCATGCCCGCCAGGGCGAAGACCGTATACGCATTGTGGGCCATCAACCCCACCCTGTCGTACAACGTGAACGCGCCCGCCGGCAGCAACGCGCCCGGCACGCCCGCATCGCAGACCGTGCCCTACAACACGGCCGCCGCCGACAAATCCGGTTGGGCGGCCGGCGACACGGGCAAGATTCCCGGCTACCGGTTCGACGGCTGGTACACGGCCCCGAACGGCGGAAACAAATACGATTTCAACACGCCGCTCACCGGCAACGTGACCGTGTACGCGCACTGGGTCGGCAACGGGTACACAGTCAGATTCGCCGGCAACGGGGCGACCGGCGGCGGCACCCCGGATCAGGCGTTCCAATACAACATCGGCCAGAACCTGCACCGGAACGGGTTCGTCCGCGACGGGTACACGTTCACCGGGTGGAAGCGCGCCGACAACCAGCAGGCGTACGGCGACGGCCAGTGGGTCACGAACCTGACCACGCAGCCGAACGGGATCGTCACCATGGTCGCCCAATGGTCGGCCAACGAGGCCCACATCCGCTACAATCCGAACCCGCCGGCCGGCAAGACCGCGGGAGGCCAGGGCACCCCCAACTGGGACGGCCACACCGGAGACACGCCGACCATCGGCCAGAACGGCTGGACGATCGACGGGTACACGTTCGCCGGCTGGACCACCAGCCCGGACGGCGGCGGCACGAAGTACGCGCCGGGCGCCAGTTGGACGGCCAACGGGACGCTGACCCTGTACGCGCAGTGGACGCCCGGCGAGGCCGGCCTCACCTACGACGGCAACGGCGCGACCGGCGGCAAGACCGACCCGCAGACTGGCAAGACCGACGAGAAGATCAACGTGCGCGACAACGGATTCACCCGCGACGGCTACACGTTCGTCACGTGGAACACTCAGGCCGACTGCAAGGGCAATGCAGTGAAACCTAACAGCGAGTGGACGTTGCGTGGTTCCAGCACCCTATATGCCTGCTGGGCCGGTAACGCACAAACCCTCACCTATCACGGCAACGGCGCAACCGGAGGCAACACGGCGGCACAATCCGGCAAGACCGGTGACGAACTGACCACAAACGCCAATGGTTTCACCCGCGACGGATACACGTTCGTTCGTTGGGACACCGCCAAGGACGGTTCCGGCACCGCATACGGCGAAGGCAAGAACGGCGTCAGCCAGTACGTGATGAAGCCAGCAGGCAACGACCTGTACGCCATCTGGAAGGCAAACCCGGCAACCATCCAGTACCGCAACGACTGGCCGAACACCACAGGCAGCACACCCGACACCACCGGCAACACCGGCGACACGGTGACCATCAGCCAGAACAGCTTCGACCGTCCAGGCTACACGTTCACCGGCTGGAGCACCAGCAAACGCGGCGACCCAAGCCTGCAACCGGGCGACAAACACACGCTTGAACCGAGAACCACCACCGTGTGGGCCCAATGGAAGGCCGACCCCGCACACCTGGTGTACAACAGCAACATCGGAACCGTCGGCTCGGAAACCAAGACGGTGGACGGTGTTGTCGACCAGACCGTGAAGACCATCACGAACCCGTTCGACCGTCCTGGTTACACATTCTCCGGCTGGAACACGCAGGCCGACGGCAAGGGCAAGGCATACGCCACGGGAGCCGACTACGTGCTGACGGCCAACGACAAGTCCACGCCGAAGAACACCTCCGTGCTCTACGCGCAGTGGAAAATCAACGGTGCCAGCCTGAAGTTCAACCCGAACGGCGGCATCGGCCATGTCGATGACGTGACCGGCGACGCCTTCTCCACCGTCACCATCCCCGGTGACGCGAAGGAGCCGAAGATCACCCGACCCGGCTACCGGTTCGTCGGATGGAGCACGGAGAAGAACCCGCCCGCAGGGAGCACTTTCCTGCAGCCGGGCGAAGGCAAGGTCACACTGCCCGCCGAAGGCAGCACCACCGTGTACGCCCAGTGGGAGCCGAGCCTGACCACCCTGCCGTTCACGGGCGGACAGGCCCAGGTGCCGACCATCTGGCTGTACGCCGGATTCGCGCTCATGCTGATCGCGCTCGGCGTGATGATGCCGATGCTACGCATGCGCATGGCCGCAACCAAGCGCACCGGTAAGCACATGCCGATCACCGGCGGAAAGCACGCGAAGTGACGGTAGCGGCCGAAACCGACGTGTGGGAGAGCGTCGCGGATGCGGTCCGCGACAAGCGGGCGCGCGACAATCGCGCCCGCCGGCTCGTCCGCCATTCCCGGATCTACGCGGTCGCCGCAGTCATCTGCCTGATCGCGGGCATGGTGCTTGTCGCCATGCCCCGCATCCAGCAGACGCTCGGCGACCGCGCCGTTGACGAGCAGGCGCGATCCGTCAGCCAGACGGCCGCGCTGTTTCCGGAATCCTCCCGTCAAAGCGTCATCCAATCTGCCATCGCATATAATCAGCGTCTTTATGAAGGCGGTCAGCCACAGATAGGCGAACCTGTGTTCGATGGGAAGACCGAGGGCAATTTCGAGGGCGATGCCGAATACCGGCGTCAACTGTCCGTGAATGGGTTGGATGCCATGGGTGAGATTCTGATTCCGAAGATCAGCGTCGACATGCCCATCCTCCACGGAGCTGGTCAAGATGTGCTCGAACATGCTGCGGGTCATCTGGCTGGCACGAGTCTGCCTGTCGGAGGCAAGAACACTCGTGCCGTGATTACCGGGCATTCGAACCTGAAGGGGGCGACCCTGTTCACCCGACTCGGGGAACTCGATGAGGGGGACCCGTTCTATATCAAGGTCATGGGCAACACGCTCGCCTACCGGGTTACCAGCAAACGCATCGTCTCACCCACGGAAACCAAGGCATTGCGCGTCCATAAAGGCAAGGACGAGGTCACGCTCCTCACTTGCACCGGTCAGGGAAACACTATGCGTCTTCTGGTCACGGGGGAGCGTAACAGCATGCCCGACCAGGCTCCTTTGCCGGGGGATGCCCCGGGTGATATGAAGCAGGCTGCTCTTGTTTCCGGTATCACTGTGACGGGGGTGTTGGCTGTTGGTTTTTCGCTTTGTCGGGGCCGGCGTGTTTCAGGCAGGCACGTGTCTTGCTGACAAAAAAAGGAGGTAAAAGTTTGCGATAGTAAAATTTGTGCTACTATTTGTAGGTGGAAAACATACAACGCCTCCCAAGGAACACAAACCCCAAAAGAGGCACGACCAAGGAAAGAAGAGATCTTTCATGAAACGCAGCAACCTCACCAAGATCGCAGTGGCAAGCACAGCCGTAATGGCCACCCTCGCCTCGCCTGCAATCGCCATGGCCGACGAAACCACAACCGCAGACAACCAGACCAAGCAGGCCATCGCACAGGCGCAGGACAGCGTCGCACAGGCCCAGCAGAGCACAGTGGAAGCCAATCAGGCCATCGCACAGGCATCCCCGACCGGCGTGACCGAAGCACAGGCCAAGGCCGACGCCGCCGCAGCCGCACTGGACACCGCCAAGCAGAACCTCGACAACGCCGCCGCCCAGCAGCAGACAGCCGCAAACAACCAGCAGCAGGCGCAGGCGAACTACGACGATGCCAGCAAGGCCCAGCAGCAGGCCGCACAGGATGCGACCGACACGGCCGACAAGATCGCCGCCGCCCAGCAGGCCGCGAACGACGCTTCCAACGCCATCAACGACGCCAACAAGGCCATGCAGCAGGCCTCCGACGGCCAGTCGAAGGCAGAAGCCGACAAGCAGACCGCACAGACCGCGAAGGATGAGGCCACGGCCGAATCCGCCTCCCATCAGAAGGACGCCGACAAGGCCCAGACCGATATCGATGCGGCCGACAAGCAGGCCACGGACGCGCAGAAGAAGGCCGATGCGGCGGATACCGCCATCAGTGACGCGCAGAAGAAGGCCGGCCGGGCCGACGCGGACGCAAAGAAGGCCGCGGCCGACAAGGCCGCCGCCGAGAAGGAGCTGGCCGCGGCCAAGCAGCAGCAGGCCACGGCGACCGGCGACAAGACGAAGGCCGACGAGGCGGTGAACGCCGCGCAAGCCAAGCTGGATGCGGCCAGGCAGGCCGAGGCCAAGGCGCTTGAAGCCAAGCAGAAGGCCGACGCCAAGGTCGAGCAATTGTCCAAGGATGATGGAGGTCTTTCCGACCTGGCCGCGAAGCTCAAAGCGGCGAAGAAGGCCGCAGCCGACGCCGCCACCGCCCAGCAGAAGGCGGAACAGGCGCAGAAGGATGCCGACAAGGCGGTGTCCGACTCCTCTTCCAACGCCGAGGCGAAGCAGCAGGCCGCCGCCGATGCCAAGAGCGAGGCCGACGCCAAGAAGGAAGCGGCAGACGAGGCTCAGGACAAGCTGTCTCAGGGCGCAGTGGCCTACTTCGGCGACAAGGGTGCCTCTCAGGCAGTCAAGGTTCTCACCGATCCGACCGTCACCGAGTATCTTGACGCCATTCATAATGGTGCCAAGGGTGATGCGACCACGTTGGACAACATGATCGAGGCCCTGAAGTTCATCCAGGAAGCCAATCAGCTTCGCGCGAAGGAAGGCCTGCAGCCCCTCAAGGTCAGTGACACCCTGATGGCACAGGCCATGGCGGATGCGGATTATGCCAACAACAACGTGAACCATCCACTTCAATTCCCCGCCAGCGAAAACCTCGCCTGGGGTTACACTGATCCCTTTAAGGGCTGGTACGACACGGAGAAGTCCATGTATGAGAAGGACATGTCCGACGGTGTCCTGGATTGCAAGGCCTCGGACGGCAAGCCCGTCAAACCCTGCGCTTATGGCCATTACACCACGCTGGTCAACCCCGATTTGACCCTCACCGGTTTCGGCGTCAGCCAGAACGGCAACATCACGGGTATCGGCGGGAACACCCATAGTCAGCTGTTCACCGAAAACGCTAACGGAATCGGCTCCGACGCGGGCCGCATCATGGACGTTGACGCATACCTGACTGATTTGACTGCCTACCGTGATTCCCTGACCGGAGCCGACGCCGCATACCAGACCGCATTGTCCAAGAGCAAGCAGGCCGCACAGGACGCTTCCGATGCGGCCAAGGCGCTGGCCGCCGCCCAGCAGTCCGCACGGAAGGCCGCTGAGGAAGCCCGGCAGGCCGCGCAGAAGGCCAGGGATTTGCAGGCTGCCGCCGACGAGGCGCAGAAAGCGTATGACGAGGCCGTGAAGGCGAACGAGGACAAGGCCAAGGCGTTGGAGGAAGCCAGGAAGGATCAAGCCGATAAGAACGCGGCTTATTCCGCCGCCCAGCAGGCCACCAAGGAAGCCCGGTCCGGAGCCGACGCCGCCACCGACGCCCAGACCGCAGCCCAGACGGCAGTGGACAAGGCGAACACGGCAGTCGCCGCCGCACAGGCGAAGATCGATACCGCCGACAAGCTGGCCCAGACCGCCGCCAAGAACAAGACGGATGCGGAAGCCGCGATCAAGCAGGCGAACACGGACAAGACGAAGGCCGCAGCCGACCTGGCCGCCGCCAAGGCAGCCAAGGCCGAGGCCGAGAAGGCCAAGCAGGCCGCGCTCGACGCCAAGACCGTTTCCGACGCGAAGGTTGAAGCCGCCGCCAAGCAGGTCAAGGCCGCCGACGAGGCCATCGCCGACGCCAAGGCCGCATACGCGAAGGCGAAGGACGACCTCAACGCGGCCACCGGCAAGCTCAACGACGCCCAGAACACCATCAAGCGTCTGCAGAACGCCGAGGAGAACCTCAAGAAGGCGAACGCGAAGCTGACGGAAGCGCAGTCCAAGCTGGACGAGGCGAACAAGGCCAAGGATGAGGCCGACAAGGCATACGAGAAAGCCAAGGCCGACTATGATGCCAAGCTCGCCGACAAGCAGGCGTCCGACAAGGAGCTCGCCGCCGCCAAGCAGGCCGAAGCCGAAGCCCGGAAGAAGGCCGAGGAGGAAGCCAGGAAGCAGCAGGAAGCCCAGAAGAAGGCCGACCAAGCCAAGAAGGATGCCGAAGCCAAGAAGCAGAAGGCCGAACAGGCCAAGAAGCAGGCTGCAGGTGTGACGAACAATGGTCTGGCCTCCACCGGATCGGACACCACCGCAATCGCCACGCTGGCGGCGATCATGACCATCGCCGGTGCTGGCTGCGTGCTCCTGCGTGTACGTTCCGCCAAGCATGCCGATGGATGGCATGCAGTCGAGGACTGATTCTCACCGCACCAAACGTGTTTTGCCCGCCTTCGACCCGAAACAGGGGAGAGGCGGGCAAAACCGTATTCCCACATACCGAAGCAAAACGGTAGCTTCTTTTGTTACTATCAGAAAAAAGTCAGTGAATTGCGTGAAAGGGTCTGGCTATGAACGATGTAGGCCATGCGCCACTCCCAGGCGACGTACTGCTACACCAATACCTGCAACCGAACAACATCACCATGTACCGTCTGGCGAAAGCCATGAACCTGCCACAAATCACCGTCAGTGGAATAATACGCGGGAAAAGACGCATCACCACAGGCCTCGCATACCATCTTGCCTACGTGTTGGGCACATCACCGGAATACTGGCTGGAATTGCAAATGCACTACGATATTGAAAACTACGACAAATTCGACGAAAGCGGACTGACGGTCCTCATTGATAATACAGTCGGCGACACTGTCCAATCAGAACGATGACGAGCAGAAGAATCCGCTAACGCCAGTTTCGTCCATGCCCACTTTGATGGCCTCGATTCCGCCAATTCGTTTTCCGCTGCCGCGCATTGTACTGCTGAGGATATTCTGTGCCGGCGCTTGTCCTTGTATTTTCTCCCTCGGAGTGGCTGAATAGGGCTCGTTTCCATTGGTTTGCGTTCATGGGTTCTTTCTAGCTGGGAGAGCGGACTTCTTATTGAGAGTGATTCTTATCTGACATAATCTACATTATCGGCTAAAAGACGATTTAGGGCAATGCTTGTTTTTTGCACTGCGTTTTCCCTATATGCGTCAACTACCTCGCCCTTACGGATGAGGTAGTTGACTTCTTTCTAGAAAAGTTCGTTTTGTATTGGTTTGCTGAGTCGTGCGTGGATCAGCTTGATATAGTCGGAATCGAGTTCGCTTGCCGTGCATTGCATGTGTTCGAGCAGACATGCTTCCAATGTGGTGCCGCTTCCGGCGAACGGCTCCAGCACGAGACCATCCGCCGGGGTGACGAGACGGACAAGCCAGCGCATGAGTTCGACCGGTTTGACTGTCGGATGGAGGATACCGTCGACTTTCGGCCGCTCAGCCGATGAGGCTTTCGGACAATACCTGAAAACCGGGTAGAATCGACTCGCGCCGCCCATATCGTCATATTCGGCGCCCGTATGGGTCATGCCCCAGCCGTCACCGGGTTTCGTGCTTGTGCGTGGCTTCCCCTTGCGACTGACGGTGACGCCGGACTGTCGGTCGAGTTCCTTGGCCGTGGACTGGTCGAACAGCATGTTCGGCGTGAAACGGGCGGCAGCCGTGTAGTCGGTGCGATTCGCTTTGTCCGCACCATATACATGGTTGTCTCTCGGCCCGGAGCCGAACCGTCCATGCTGGTTCTTGCCCTTCGACTCCGCCTCGTCCGCCGTGTTGCGGAATGGGACGCGGCATGCGTCGATATGCAGTGCGCCTGTCCCGTGTCCGAGCAGATTGTGGGCGAGATTCCCGTCCAACGGCTTGCGGGCCAGACAGATGGGTTCGTGCGCGGGCTTCAGCTGGCTGTACCAGCCTTTGAACGGTTTCGCCGTCTCGGATCGCGTCGGCTCCACATCCTCGCAGCGTTCCCGGTCGATCATGAGCGTCGCATCCGAACCGTGTGGCATGCCGGACGCGTACACCCAGTCGATCTGGTCGCGGATTTCGAAGCCCGCATCCTCGATGGCGCATGCCAGCCGATGATAGGTGCGGCTGGCCGCGAACGCCGCCACATGCCCGCCCGGCTTCAGGACGCGCAGGATATCCTTCCACAGGTCCACGTCGAACGCGATGCCTGTGGAATCGAAGCTGCGGTTCATGAAACCGATCTCATACGGCGGGTCGGTGACGACGGAATCCACGCTGTTGTCCGGTAAGGAGGCGATGAGTCGGCGACAATCCCCCTTGTATAGGCGGAGGTTGTCGCCCAGATCTTCCAGGTTGATCAATGTCGGAACCGTTTAGAATTCCGGGTCGGTGCCGTCGCCGTTCGGATCCGTGCTGGCTGGCGTGGTCGTAGCCCACGGATCCATTGCGGGCTGTGAGGGTGCTGCAGGTTGCGCCGGTGTCTGTGCGGGAGCCTGTTGGCTGTAACCCTGCTGCTGGTAGTTGTTGTATGCGCCTTGCTGATAGCCGTTGTTCGGCTGCTGGTATCCGCCGCCGTAATTGTTCTGCCGGTAGCCGTTGCCGTTGGACTGTTGGCCGCTGGTCTTCTGAAATTGCGTGACGCCGAACCGGAGGCTGACACCCAAATCGGTGACGATCATTTCAAGATTGCTACGCTGTTGGCCGGTGGTCTTGTCCGTCCAATTGTTGGTTTTCATGTAACCGGTGGCTACCACGCGCATGCCCTTATAGCAGGAGCGCATGATGTTCTGGGCGAGGTCTCCGAATGCTGCGCATCGCATGAATACGGCATCCCCATCCACGGTCTGCCCGTTACGGTCACGTCGACGCGTATTGTGCGCGATGGTGAAAGTGACCGTATCTCCCCTCTGCTCGGGGTTTGCTGTGATATTGCCTGCGAGTGTGAGTGTCGGCTCTCCTGCCATGGGTTCCTGGTCTCCTTATTTTTTCTATGTGAACATATTCAGTATAACAAGCATATACGAAGAAAAGGCATGTCGGATAAGCATCAGGACAGAGGAGAAAAAACCTGACACCAATCCGACATACCCCTTTTAGCAGGATGGGATCACTCCACTACGGCGGAATGATCCCATCAAGGTTTCTATCCGATCAGCGTGACCGTCTTACAGGCGGATACGCTTCCTCGAACCAGCCAGAGCGAGAGCGATACCAGCTCCGGCGAGGACCCCGGCCCACAGGAGCATCGGGGTGCCGACACCGGTGGAGGCGAGACCCTTCTCCTTGACGAGCACAGTCTCGTTCGACTTGCGCGCGTCACCGTAGGAGATAAGCTTGCCCGTCTGGTCGTACACCTTCTCACGCCAGTAGTAGGTGCCGGTTTCATGCACGGTCACGGTCGGCGAGTGGACGCCGTCCTTCGCGTCGACCTTACCGGTGACGGTGATGAGCACGTCGCCCGACTGGTCGCCGTTGGACTGCTTCCACAATTCGAATTCAGCCTTGGCCGCATCCGAGCAGTTCTTAAGCAGGAGCTCATCGTGCAGGTCGGCCTTGCCGTTTTCGAACGTGACCTCACCCTGCGACTTTGTGGACACCTCGCACTTCGGCACGTCGGGCTTCTTGCCTTGGACGCGCACGATTTCGGAGGCAAGACCGAATGCGTGCTGCACCTTGCCGTGGGTGAGCTGACGCCATGCGAGGGCGGTGAGCGGATTGTGGTTCTGGTCGCCGGTCAGGCTTGGGGTCATGGTCCAATGCCAAGCGTAGGTGCCCGATTCGGTCAGGGTGAACGAGTCGGTCGTGTAGGTGCCGAACTTGGTGACGTCCTTGATGTCGGTTTCGTGGACCTTCACCGCGTTTTCGGGCACGGTGTCGGTTTCCTCGATCGCGGCGGACGGGTCGTCACTCACCTTGTAGAGGACGCCGTGGAAGTCGAGGCTGAGCGGGGTGGCCTTCGGGATCTCGCCTTCGGTGACGTTGGTCTCCGGGTAGGTGGGCCACACGTCCTTTTCGTTGGTCTTGGCGACGACGAGCTTGTCGATGGTGGTCTCCCCCGCCTTGACTTCCTTGCTGGACACTGTGGAGTCGAGCTTCGGGGTGAGGCGGAACATGACGGTCTCATCCGCGGTGAACGGAGCCTCATGAACATCCTTGGCGAACGGATAATCGTCGGACGGTTTGATACCGGTCTGGCTTTCCGTGTCCTGATCCTTGTTCGCGATGTCGAACACGAACGTGGCGTATCCGGATGGCAGGTTCGTCAGATCCACACCATCCTCGGCCTTCCATTGGGCGACAGGCTTGTCCTCGTCACTGCTGGAAATCAGGTAGTCGCCGGCCTTGTTCGTGGTGAACGTCGCGGTGGCGAGCTTCACAGCCTGCTTGGGCAGTTCGACGGTCTTGCCTGCGGCGGTATCCTTCTGAGCCTGTTCGGCCTGTTCGCGGGTCATACCACCGTAGATGGCGCCATTCACGGTAAGCGTGATCTGGTTGTCTTCCGTTTCCTTGCCTTCGCCCTGACCGTCCTTGGTGTGCAGCCAGTCCTGGGTGTCGACCTTGCCGTCACCGTTCACGTCGGTCACGTTGAGCGTGACCTTATCGCGGATGACGCTGCCCTTTTCAAGGTAGACGACATCGGTCTTGTCGGATGCCTGAGCGGAACCGATTTGCACGCTCGGACGTTCGGTGCCGTCGGCGCCGGTCACCGTGCTCTGATCGTTCTTGTAAGCGTCGCTCACACTCGACTTGATGGTCGGCTGCATGTTGCGCACGTGCTGAGTGGTTTCCGCTTCGAGCACGTTGTCAGACCAGTCGTAGTCCGTGGACAGGTACTGCTTCATGTTGGCGTCCTGCATGCCGGGCGTGATCTCCCACACCCACGTGTACCAGCCGGTGTCCGGCAGGCTCGACGGGGTGGCTCCCGGGTGCGTCTTCATGAAGTCGGGGTCCATGGTGATGGAGGCGGCGTCCACATGATTGGTGGCGCCGTCCTTGTCGCCGGTGACGGTCGCGGTCGCGGCCTTCACCCCATCCTTGACGGTCGTCTGGCCTTCGACCGGCTTTTTCGCGAAGTAGTAGAGGGTGCCGGTGCTCTTGATGGTCGCGCCTTCAATCCAGTCGCCACCGGACGGGTCCACATGCCAGGTCAGATCATCTTCGGGCGCATGCCCGTATTCGATGCGATGATCGGTCTGGTTGGATTCGATGGTCGGCTTGAAGTTGTTCAGCACCTCGAACTGGATGTTCTTCGACACGGTCTCGGGATCGGTAGCTGCCATCAGGTTCTGGTTCGGCGAGGACAGTTTGGCGGCCTTCGGAACCTTGTAATTAAAAACAGGCATAACCTTGCCATTGCCGGTTGCGGTCCACGCGACATGCTGCGCAGAATTCGTGGTGGTGCCGCTGATCGTGTTCTTGCCGGTCTGGTCGAACACGGCCGGGCCCTTCAGGGTCGCGGTGTACGTGATTCCTGAAAGGAAGCCGCCGTTCCCGTTCTGGATGCCGACATTGATGGTGCCTTTGCGTTGGCCGATCGTGTACTGGTATCTCATGTCGAGGTTCGAGGGCGTGTTGGCGACCGCCTCATTCCACAACTCGTTCATCTTCTTCGTGTACGTGTCCCAGCTGGTGCCGTCTTTCCAGCCGAGGCGTTGGATGCCTTTCAGGTATTCGTCGCCCATCGGGTCGAGCTTCTGGTGGATGAGGCCCGCGATCGCGGCCTGCGTGAGGTCGTCCGTGTTCCCGTTGTACTTGTCGGCCAGCCATGCGAGGCGCTGCGCGTCCGGTTTCGTATTCGCGTCGGTCCACTCGCCCCACGTGCCCGTCGTGCCCGTGTAGAGCGTGTCGGCCTGGATGCAGTACGCGTTCTTCCCGTTGACCTTGTCGACCACGCCGAGCGACTGCTCCATGTCCGGATAGGAGGCCCCGTTGCTGAACGTGAGCGTGCCCAGGTTCGCCCACAGGCCCGGGTTGCCGTTCTGAATGGAGCGTTCAAACGGGTCACGCATGTCGGCCGCGTTCGCCGTGCCCGCCACGAGCATGCCCGCCGCCAAAGTGGCGACGGCCGCACTGGCCGCCGCGATCGTGCGGACCACATGTCGGATTGTGGAACCGCGAGTGGGATTGTTGTTTCTCCCCATATCGTCTCCTCTGATAGGAAGGATATTTTGTCGCCAGTGATGGTCACTGGACTCTTGCGGTTTTTACCATAACGTCAAATCTTGTAATTAACCGGTTTTTTATTGAAATTGACCGATATTTTTTGTGAGCGGCCACCTTACCGTTGCGCTTGCAAGCGCATATCATTGGATGCATTCTGAAATTGTCCACGAAACAAGGCCTGATCGGCGACCGTGTATTGGAGACACGGTTCAGCCTGACAGTCAACGACATAGTATAAGGAAAGACAAATGAATGAGAAAGAAGAACCTATGAACATGAACGTCACGCCACCGGTTGAGCCGGTGACGGAATTCGAAGTCCACCTACCTCCGGATCGTAAGCATCCGAAGTGGCTGGTTCCGTTGATTGCTGGGGGTACTGCCGTCGTTGTTTTGGCGGCTGTCGGCACCGGTGGATACCTGTATTGGAACCATAATCAGTTGACGGCGGCTTCAGAGGAATGCGCCACCTCATACGACAAGGCGGTGAAGGCGCAGAAGAAGCTGACGGAGTATCTGGAGTCGGATGCGGTGAAGACCGCAATCACGGTCAAGGATTCGGAGGTCAAGGACGCGAAAACGGTCGCCGTATTGACCTCGACCGTGAAGACCGCCGAGAAGATGAAGACGACCATTCCGGAATGCCCCTCCGGCAATCTGACTGATATCAGGGCGATGACGAAGGAGATCGACGGTCTTGCGACCGCATATTCCAGGACCGTGAGCGAGGTCGCGGACAGGGCGGATGCCGTGAACGGTTCGAAACTCGACAAGATCGTTGCCGACGCGACCAAGATCCTGAATGATTCGAAGGGCAGGGTGAAGGACGACAAGACCCGCACCGTATTGGAGAACGCCATCAAATCGAAAGATGAGAAGACGATCTCGGATGCCGTGAAGGCCGTCAACGACTCCATCAAGGCGAAGTCGGACGCGGACGCGAAGGCCGGGGCCGAAAAGGAGGCGCAGGCGGCGGAGAACGGCTCCTCCTACACGGGCGATACGACCGGAGGCCACACCGGATACACGGGCGGCGGCTACACGCAATCCCAAGGCGGCGGCTACACGTACACTCCACAGCAGCCCGCCGGCAACGGAGGCGGGTACGCTCCCGCACCGCAGCCGGCGCCACAACCGACCCCGCAGCCCCCACAAGGCAACAACGGGGGAGGTTCCGGCGGAGATGACGGCTATGAAGACATGTGTTTTGTATACCCCACGGACGGTTCACCGTCCTATCAGGTTCCCTGCAGCTGATTCTCTCCCTTCCATCCCAAAAGGGGTGGCGCTTCCCGTTCTCGCGGAATGCGCCACCCCTTTCACTTTTCCATGGCCCGGCCATGCCACCCTCGTCTTTCAGTAGGAGCCGGATGCGGCGAATAGGATGCCTGCGAATACGATCCATAGGATGAAGAGTACGACGTTGATGATCACTGAAACCAGTGCGCCCTTGCCTGCCATGCCCGCATCACCAGGACGGTCGTTCTTCCAGATCATCCACAGGATGAGTCCGACCAGAGGAATGAAGAAGCCGAGGACGGCCCAGCCGAAGGAGCCTGTGTCGGATGGGTTTCTCCCATAGGATGCCGTGGGCTGCGGGTATACGGGTTGAACTGGCGGCGCATAGTTCGGCTGCCCGTAGGCTGGTTGCGGTTGCGCGTATTGAGATTGGTTGGGTGAAGCGTATTGAGCCAGCTGCGTCGGCTGGACTGGCTGATATGGTGTCGGATTGCTCATGGTGCTGCTTTCTGCGGAAGATCCGCTTCTTGGCTTCCTCCCCCGCCTCTACAGGCGGGGGAGGAAGCCAAGTGTTTTGTCCGGTTGTGGATCCGTATTTTTTTTAGACGATTTTAGATTTTTTAGATTTTTTAGATTTTGTGTTATGGCATTGGGAAATACTCAAATGGTTCATGGTCCAGAATTTGACAATCTTTCCCCAATGGCGAAAGATTACCTGATTGCGATGTCACAAGATGACGGTCCGTCGAACACCCGCGTTATAGCCGAACGAATTCACCGTGATGTTAAGTATGCAAGCGTGTACAGGGCGCAGCTGATTAAAGAAGATGTCATTGAACAAACCGGCTTCGGTTATGTAGACTTCAAGATCCCCTATCTGCGTGACTATCTAAAGGAACATGCAGTCCATCATCAGATGAAAAAGGACATTGCTAAAGCTCAAACGGAAGATTGAATATCTTAGGACTTTAAGGGCTTCTCTTTGCCTTTGACTGGTTCAATGGGAGTCATGGGAATTCTTTGGAAAATCAGCAAATGGTATAACCGATACCAGTTCTTCATGTGGGCTTCAGGAGTACTGACCGCGATAGCCGCTCCCCTGATCGGCTACGCCACCTATTTCCTCGGTATCAACAACCAGCGTGCGGAACTCGTCTCGGACAGTCCCGAATACGCGAATGACATAACGGCCGGCAGCCTCATCCAATGGTTGACCGGCCAAGCACACAGCTACGGTCGAATCCTCGGCATCATCGCCATCATCGGCACACTGCTCATCATCTTCTGCATCACATTCACCATCATCGACTGGATCGGCCAAAGAACCGAAATCAGCGGCACCGACCAAACCAGCGAAATACAGGAAAAAGGCCGACGCAAAGCCGAAACCGAAGAACAATACGACGACTACGGGCAAACCATGGAGTATTAATCATCGGCAAGCGGATTGCACGCCGCTTTTAGCGCGAACGTCTCCGATTGTATCCCCGCACAACGGTGCCATCCGCTTTCCGCTACGAATCGACATGAATCTCCCCGCCCGGTTCCGGCATGCCGGCGGCAATCCGCTTGGCTGCAGCACGCATCTGCTCGCTGCGAATCCGATCAGTTTCAGCTTGCTCGGCTTCAGCAAGATCAGCAGAGTCCTCCAAAAGCGGCGCATTCTCTCCCCAATACTCATGCCATTCGTCGGAACAATCTAGGTCGACTTCAGAGAGGAGTCGCTGTGCAAGTGTCCAGCGCTGTTCTTTGTTTCTGCCTCCTTCACTCGTCCGTATGGTCGAGGATCCACCGGGCGATGCTTCGGGCGGTCTCCTCGGGCACGTCCACCTGCATGGAACCGTTGCCGGCCTCCATGATTTTTTTAGGCAGGGTACCACGACCCTTGTGGTCGTGGGTGAATGCCTTTCCTTTCCACTAACATTATGATATAATGTTTTTTATTGGAGGTGAAGCATATGGTGGAACTCGCATTGACCATGAAAGTCAAGCTCACGACCAACAAACACGAGTCCGAAGCCCTCAACCGCCTATGCGACAATTACACCTCCTGTTGCAACGAAGTATCCGATTGGATTGGAGAACACCACACCCTCAGCCAGAGGAAAATCAACGAGGCTGTCTATCACCCGCTACGCGACAAATACGGAC
>SKEH01000239.1_pt1 | contig 37175 bp, 31 predicted proteins | sample 4826571 | NCBI WGS metagenome assembly SKEH01 (sample SAMN11008814, study PRJNA524170) | human gut metagenome | biome: Human fecal sample; material: Feces; isolation source: fecal sample from pouch patient p29 | host: Homo sapiens | place: Israel: Tel-Aviv | collected 2016-09-14 | reverse complement strand
CTCCTTATATTATATGCTATATAATATTCTAATTTAGTATTGATTCGTAGGCAAGCATAAATTACTACTGTGCTATAAAAAGACTGAAAACAAAAAGACGACTAAGTTAATTAGCCGTCTGATACTTGTTTAATTAAAAAAGAAAATAAAAAAAGCACCGACTACTTGCAGTGCTATTTCCATTATGGTGGGTGGCCAGGGGCTCGAACCCTGGACCCACGGATTAAGAGTCCGTTGCTCTACCAACTGAGCTAGCCACCCATGTCTTACCGACAGTTAAATATAATAGCAACTATTTCATATTTTGACAAGGGGTTTAGCAAAAATAATTATGAATTTTGCGCTAATTGACCTATTTTTCCGTATGCAATAACTGAGTGTCTTAATTTGCTGAAATGCGTAAGCTAAAAAATTGACTAGCACTTAGCAAAGGTAATAAGATAATGCAGCTGCCAAAAGCAGCAATAAGTCAGGACTATTGCCGCAAACTGCACATAAATAAAGGTAAGTATGTAATTAAAAACTAAGTTTAACTATAGCCCAATTACTATTTGGCTGGATATTTGACCGTGTTAAAAAGTGCGGCATAGTCCGTTTATTAGAAAACAAAAAAGCAACAATTCTGTGTAATTGTTGCTTTTTCCTTTATGATGGGTGGCCAGGGGCTCGAACCCTGGACCCACGGATTAAGAGTCCGTTGCTCTACCAACTGAGCTAGCCACCCAAATGCTGTCTTGTACAGCCGACGGGAACTATTATGCTATTAAATTGGTTAAAATGCAAGACTTTTTATTAAGTTTTTGTGACTTTTTTGGCTAATAAGGGAAAAAACAGTATAATGGTAAGCAAAGGAGGCTTTCGATGCCAAAGAAAATTCTCGTTGTCGATGACGAAAAACCAATATCAGATATTATTAAGTTTAATCTGACCAAGGAGGGCTTCGACGTCGACACTGCCTATGATGGAGAAGAAGCCATTAAAAAAGTAGATGAATATGATCCGGATCTAATGATTTTGGATTTAATGTTGCCTAAAAAGGATGGCTTAGATGTTGCACGTGAAGTTCGGCAAACTCATGATTTGCCAATTATCATGGTTACGGCCAAAGACACGGAGATCGATAAAGTGCTGGGCTTAGAAATGGGTGCAGATGACTATGTTACCAAGCCATTTTCTAACCGCGAACTTGTTGCTCGAGTTAAGGCTAATTTGCGGCGCCGCAATATCGCTGAAAAAGTAGAAAGTACTAATGAAGATACTTCTACTAAAAATATTACAATTGGTAACTTGGTGATTATGCCAGATGCTTATATAGTAGAAAAAGAGGGTAAGAAAATTGAACTTACCCACCGTGAATTCGAGTTACTCTACTATTTAGCTCAGCATATGGACCAAGTAATGACACGTGAGCACTTGTTACAAACAGTTTGGGGCTACGACTATTTTGGTGATGTCCGCACTGTTGATGTAACTGTTCACCGTCTACGTGAAAAAATAGAAGATAACCCAATCCAACCGCAGATTTTAGTGACTCGTCGTGGTGTTGGCTACTATGTAAAACAGCCTACTGAGGAATAATGAAGAAAGCCCGCAGAACTACTTTATGCGCGGCTTTCTTTTTATATTTAGCTTTTTATGAATATGAAAAAATTAAAAAACAAGTTCAAACATTTAACGATTTCGATTAATACTACTTTAGCTGCTGTCTTTATGGCAATGATAATTGCTACGATTGAAGTAATTGGCGCCTATTTTACAAGGCAATTGGAACAAAATAGTATTGAAAATTTTCAATCTTCAATTCAGGTGCTGCCGATTGTCAGTAATCAGTTGTCTACGCAGCTGTTAAAAGATGATAAGCACACTGACAGTAACCTTAATCGGATTGTTAGTGACTATAGTAACGGAATTGGTACCATTAGTGAAATTATTGTAGTCGACAATAAAGACATTATTCGTGCAGTTTCTAATATTAATGATAAAAACCGGATAGGGCAGCGTGTAAATAACACTTTGGTCAAGCAAGTAACTTCAACTGGCAGGCAAGCAACTAAGGTAGTTAGTGATCATGGTGACTACATGATTCAAGTGACGCCGCTTAATGCGGGGAACGGCTCCGCTAACACTGTTGGCGCAATTTATGTCCGTGCCTCAATGCAGGGTGTCTTTAACGACCTCCGTAATATTTCTTTGATGTTCCTAGTAACATCGTTGATTGCCGCGGTAATGGGTGCCGTTTTATCGCTGGTTGTTTCGCACGCGATTACGAAACCAATTGAAGAAATGCAGAGTCAAGCGCTTAATATCGCTGATGGTGATTACTCGAGCCAGGTTAAGATCTATTCAAATGATGAGCTGGGCCAATTGGGCCAGGCTTTTAATACGTTGTCGGTTCGAATTGAACGATCGCAAGAAGAATCCGAAAGTGAGCAGCGACGATTAGATAGCGTTTTGTCCCACATGAGTGATGGCGTGCTAGCAACTGATCGTCACGGCAACGTTAATGTTGTTAACCAAATGGCACTTAGCTTTTTGAACACAACCGAAGCAGAAATTATTAATAAACCTATCGCTTCCGTTCTAGGATTAGATGAAACTTCGCAAGATTTAATTGCCAGTCAAAAAGGTGAGGTTATTACTATTAATAAAGGAACGCGTGATGAGGTAATTTTGCATGCGAGTTTCTCTCTTATTAAGCGAGTAACGGGCTTTGTTTCAGGTAGTGTTTGTGTTTTGCACGATATTACGGAACAGCAAAAAAATGAAAATTCACAAAAGCAATTTGTTTCCAATGTCTCGCATGAGTTGCGCACGCCGCTAACTAGTTTACATGCCTATATTGAAACGTTAAATGAGGGTGCATGGAAAGATCCTGATATTGCACCGCAATTTTTACAGGTTACCCAAGAAGAAACTGAACGTATGATTCGGATGATTAATGAGCTGCTAAGTCTGTCACGAATGGACCGTGGTGTTTCGAAGATTGACGTGGAATGGGTTAACTTCAATGATTTTGTGGCTCATATTTTAGATCGTTTTGATATGATCGTGAAAACAGATGCAAAAGAAGGTAAGAAAAAATATACCATTAAACGAAAGCTTGGATCACAGGCTTTGTGGGTTGAAATTGATACTGATAAATTTGCGCAGGTCATCGATAATATTATGAACAACGCAATTAAGTATTCGCCTGATGGTGGTGTAATTACTGTTAAATTAAGACAGGAGCAACAAAAAATTGTTCTCAGTATCAGTGACCAAGGACTGGGAATTCCGCGTGAGGATCTTGGTAAGATTTTTGATCGCTTTTATCGGGTTGATAAGGCAAGATCACGTGAGCAAGGCGGAACAGGTCTTGGTTTAGCCATTGCTAAAGAAATTGTCAATGAGCATCATGGTAAAATTTGGGCTAACAGTAGTGAAGGTAAGGGCTCAACTTTCTACATTTCCTTGCCATATGAACCAATGAGTGAGGGGGACGATTGGGATGAAGTCTAAATTCAAAATCGGTGATCTACTGTTGTCACTAGGAACGGTCATTGTCTTTGTGCTCTCGATTGTCTTGTGGACCTTCATTATGACAAACGACCAATATTTTAGTCGCATCGATCAGACCAACAGTGTTACACAACATACACATAGCCAACGTGGCCGAATATTTGACAATTTGTATGTACCAACAAGCTCATATGGCTTTGAAAACGGGCAGCCATATCGTTTATATGATGCCAAAAAGAACTTGCCGTTGGAGTTTGCTAAAGAACTTAAAAATGTAAAGTTCGAAGGAATTAAGACAATTAGTTCAGATCAAAAATCTTATGAAAAGATGCTCAATAACCCAGGTTATTTGCAATTAACTTTTCCTAACGAAATTAGCGTTAATTTGTTTACTAAGAGAAAGCTAACAAATAAGGATAAAAAATTTCGGCGCGCTTTTGTTTCGGCAAGTAATGATTCCCTTTATCTGGGTAATGACAAAACAGCTACTATCTATCGTATTGATTTGGCTAACGCTGATTTTAGTCGTCTTCGTGATTATGCCGATAATATCAAAGGTAAAAAGCCAATTAAATTCGTGCGCACGAAAGATAGCTACGAAACTTTTTACACAAAACAAGAAAATTGGCGTGTATACAGCTACTTAACGACTAAGCAGACCGACTCTTATTTTGTTTCGCGCTTACTGGGCACAACAAATGTCACTTCACGGGCTAGCAAAAAGGGCTGGACAACTTATTCACTTAACTACTACACGAAGTTACGTGTGCCAAGTGCAGCAAGTGAGCGTAATGATCTACTTTATACCCGTTATGAAAAGCAAAAGGAAATGACGGTCAACGATCGCTTGCTAAATAGTATTGAGCTGGTACATAAACTGGGCTTGAGTGAACAAGATTTAAGATATTTTGATTCTTCAAATGAAATTACTTGCTACAGTAACTATATTGAAGGGATGCCGGTTTTTATGGGCCAGCATGATCCGCAAATTAGTACAAAGCTGACTCAGGACACTGTAGAAGTTGCTTTTAACAATTTAGATTTACAAATACCGATTCCTTTTGATGGCCAAACGCGGACATTGGAGCCAACGGATGAAGTTGTTCAGCAACTCGTAAATAACGGCTTAAAGAAAGCGGAAATTCAGCGTGTTATTGTCGCCTTTAGGGTAGAAAAAGACAATAGCCACGACAACTTGGTTAACTTGATCCCTGTCTACTTCGTCAAAGCTTATGATCAGTGGAAGAGTGTCGAGGAATGGAAGCAGACAGATATCGCTAGCTTAGCAAGACAGGAGGCAAAGAAATAAGATGGACAGAAAAAGAATTGAATGGCTCTTCTTCATTGTTTTCTTATTAATCGATTTGTATCTTGGAATTGAGATTTGGCGTTCCCCAATTAGCTTGAGTACCACAGCCGGTAATGCTTCTACTAGTATTCGTGCGGAAATGCGCGCAGATGGGATAGATATCCCAGTTCATCTCTCGCATAAGCAACAATCAGGTTACTATTTAGCTGCGAAAAACCGTGATCATCTTTCACATACAGCAAGTAGTTTGACACAGGTATCAACTCACTACTCTAAGAGCGATAATTCGCTGACGGGTACGCCGAAGACAGCGGTGCTTTTAAACGGTAGCCATAAAAAGATTTTGGAGCAGTTAGAACAGTTTAAAGACGATCCCGCTAATGTTCCTTATGGTAAGGACTTTACTTATGACGCCAGCATGTCTGGTGAGGGTGCATACTGCTATATCCAAAAAACTAGCTATGGGCAAATTTATGACAGTGATGCTCAACTAACTATTAACGTCCACAATGGTCAAATCACTAACTATACAATTTCTTATATGGGACCAGTTAGTTCTGTGCGCGAACCGCAGCTGATTATTAGTGCATGGCACGCAGTTAAAGCAATGTATACGGATCGTGAAATTGCCAATAATTCACGTGTGATTCAAGTTAAACTGGGTTATTCCAAGTTAACTGAGGTTCGGGGTAGTACCATTTTGTTGCCAACTTGGTTAATTCTAGTAGAAAACAAAACGACTAAAAATGTCACGGTTAAACGTGTCAATGCGTTTACAGCACAGATTTTACAAAGTGGATCGTATAATGTGCAGAAAAATTAGAAAGGAAAAAGCGTGTGCGCGTTTCTGTTTTAGCTAGCGGCTCAACAGGCAATACCAGCCTGATTGAAACACCGCAGCATAAAGTTTTAATGGATGCAGGTTTGTCAGGAAAAAAGATTGCGTCATTACTGGCAGATGTTGGAGTTGACATCAAAGAGATTGATATGGTTTTTTTGAGTCACGATCATTCAGACCATAGTAAAGGGTTAGGTGTCTTAATGAGGCGCTATCCCCAAATTGCTGCTTTTTCTAATAGTGGAACTTGGTCATATTTGACTGAGTCACAGAAAATTGGTCAAATTCCGGTCGAACAAATAAATGTTATTGAGCCGGGGCAAACAAAAACGTTTGGTGACCTTGATGTAACTGCATTTGCAACTAGTCATGATGCTGCTGAACCACAGTATTATGTTTTCACTAGTGGTGGTAAAAGAATGGCTTTTTTAACAGATACGGGTTATGTTTCTAGTAAGGTGAAGGATGTCATTTCCGACGCTGATGCATATATGATGGAATTCAACTACGATGATATGATGCTACGTAATGGACCATATTCTTGGAATTTAAAGCAACGCATTTTATCTGATGTTGGTCACTTGTCGAATGAGGATGCTGCCATGGCGCTTTTAGATGTTGTTTCAAATAAGACAAAGCGTATTTACATGGCACACCGCAGTCAACATAACAACACGGCCAAGCTAGCATATGATGCTGCTAAGCAGATTTTAATAAATGGCGATGCTCCTTTGCCATCCGATGTTCAGCTCATCATGACCGACGCAGATAAACCGACGAATTTAGAACAAATTTAAGGTTATTGAATAACAATTTTCAGTATACTAGATTAAATACTTAAAGGAGATTAAAAAATGGACAATCGAAACCCTAGACATAGACAAAATGGTTTAGTTAAGACGGCTATCGTTGGCGTTGTTGCGGGACTAATTGGTGGTGGAGCTTCTTACTTTGCCATTGATCAGATGAATAATGCCAATTTAAATAGTAATGATGCACAAACAAGTATTACTTCTAGTAGTTCAAAGACTTCAAAAAATAGTGCTAAAACGAGTGGCACAATGACTCCTGCATATAATGATGTTAAAGGAGCTGTTGTTTCTGTCATTAACTTAAAGCGCCAATCAAGTAGTAGTAGTAACTCAATTTTTGATATTTTTGGTGATGATCAAGATGACGGTAAAAAAGAGCGCGGCAAGCTCCAAACCTATAGCGAAGGCTCTGGCGTTATTTACATGAAAACGGGGAATAAGGGTTATATCGTCACTAACAACCACGTTGTTTCCGGTAGTGATAAAGTAAAGGTGATGCTGTCTAATGGTAAAACAGTAGACGCGCGAATTGTTGGAACTGATGCAACAACTGACTTGGCAGTTTTAGCAATCGATGCAGGCTACGTCACCCAGACAGCTGAATTTGGCGATTCTAAGACCCTGCAGGCTGGACAAACGGTTATTGCAGTTGGATCACCGCTGGGCAGTGAATATGCCTCAACGGTTACGCAGGGAATCATTTCAGCGCCTGCACGTAGCATTACAACCTCTTCTGCTAACCAACAAACAGTTATTCAAACGGATGCCGCAATCAATCCAGGTAATTCAGGTGGTGCATTAGTTAACTCTGCTGGGCAAGTGATTGGGATTAACTCAATGAAACTTTCGCAATCAAGTGATGGTACTTCAGTTGAAGGAATGGGATTTGCAATTCCTTCAAACGAAGTAGTCAACATTGTTAACCAACTTGTTAAAAAGGGTAAGATCGTTAGACCACAACTTGGTGTTAAGGTCATTGCTCTTCAAGGAATACCTTCAAGCTATCGTAAACATCTCAATATTAAGTCCAATTTAAAGGACGGAATATATGTCGCAACTGTGAATAAGAATAGCTCTGCCGCACATGCAGGAATTAAAGTTGGCGATGTAATAATTAAGGTTGACAACAAAACAGTCTCAGATGTGGCATCGTTACACACCATTTTGTATAATCACAAAATTGGTGATACGGTCACTTTAACCGTTAACCGTGGTGGAAAAGAAATTAATTTACGTGCAAAACTTGAATCCAACTAGTTTTGAGAATATTCATTAATTAGAGATAAAAAAGGCTATATTAAGCGATTTTAATTGCTTGTATAGCCTTTTTGCTAACAAAATAATTGCGAAACACTAAATAGTTCGACTTTCTAGGCTGTCAAGAAAAAACTATTTTGCAAAAGCTTGTTGATAACTGTGGAAAACTTTGTGGATTGTGCATAAATATGGGGTAATAGTTGTAAGACCACTGTGCATAACCTGTGACTTGTGTGTAAACAATAACACTAAGTAGTTAAAACAAACAACTGTTCAAACCGGTGCAACAACGATTAGAGCCTAAAGTTTGTGAATAATAATTATAAAAAGGCAAAATGTGGGTAAATTTGACAAACCGAGCCAAATTTTTTTAAGTAGCACTAGGTATCGGTCCCTTTTGCAAAAGAGGCACAAAATATAGAAAAAGTTTATTCACAGGTGTGGAAAAACTAGGTGGAAACAATGCGAATTAGGGGATAAAATAGGAATCATGAATATTAAGATTGTATGCGTAGGCAAATTAAAGGAAAAGTATTTCAAGGACGCAATTGCGGAATATCAAAAAAGACTGAGTCGCTTTGCAAAAATAGAAATTGTGCAAGTTCCAGACGAGAAGGCACCTGAGAAGCTCAGTGAGGCACAGCAGGAGCAAGTCAAGGAGCTTGAAGGTGACAGAATTTTAAGCAAAATAAAGGAGCGCGAGTACGTTTATGTAACTGCAATTAAGGGTAAGGAACGTACTAGTGAGGACTTTGCAAAAGAACTGAGTGACTTGGCTCTTTATGGTCATTCGGACGTAACTTTTGTAATTGGTGGCAGTCTTGGAACAAGTCAGGCTGTGAATAAGCGTGCGGATGATTTGATTAGCTTTGGCAAATTAACTCTGCCGCACCAGCTAATGCGCGTCGTGCTGATTGAGCAAATTTACCGCGGGTTTATGATTAATAATGGCAGTCCTTATCATAAGTAGTATTAGCTGAGTTAGGGATATTGCTACGTTAAAAGGGAACAAATTATTTTGTTCCCTTTTTATTTGTTTAATTAATAAAGTTCTGCTTTAATGACGGTGAATGAATTTATTCGGTTGAAAGGAGTAAATGATGAAAAAAGCAGTCCAAGTAACAAACGAGCGTTATCGCTTAAATTATCACATTTCAACGCCTGCAGGTTGGTTGAATGATCCAAATGGCTTTTCTTATTTTAAGGGCTACTATCATATTTTTTATCAATATCATCCTTACTCAGCTGAATGGGGACCAATGCATTGGGGACACTATCGCAGTAAGGACTTAGTGCATTGGGAAGAATTACCAATTGCGCTTTCTCCTGACAGCGAGCCAGACTGCGATGGCTGCTATTCAGGTAGTGCAATCGAAAAAGATGGTCGTCTCTTTCTTATTTATACCGGAAATCGCTACTGTGACAATAAGCATGAGCAATTCTGTCAAACGCAAAATGTGGCCTTTAGTGAAGACGGTGTGCATTTTAAAAAGTATGACCATAACCCGGTTATTGAGTCTGCTCCTGTTGATAACTCGGCACACTTTCGTGACCCTAAAGTGTGGCGCCATAACGACAAATTTTATTTGGTAATAGGAAGTCAAAGTAAAGAAGGGCTGGGACGAGTCCTGACCTACCAATCAAATGACTTATACCACTGGCAATATTTAGGGCCAATCGCTGAAGCCGCAGATGTTGCTGAAGAAGGTTATATGTGGGAGTGCCCTGACCTCTTTTCTTTAAATGGTAAGGATATTTTGCTTTGCTCACCACAAGGCATCGAGTCAGCAGGTAAAAAGTACTTAAATTGCCACCAAACAGGTTATTTTGTTGGCCAGATGGATTATCAAAATAATCGCTTTGAACATGGCTGCTTTACCGAACTAGATCATGGACATGATTTTTATGCTGCACAAACAATGCGCACTCCAGATAATAGGCAAATTCTATTTGGCTGGATGGACATGTGGCATTCAAACTTTCCAGAGCAAGCAGACGGATGGTCAGGAGCATTAACTTTGCCGCGTGAACTGAAGTTAAAAGATAATCGCTTGCTGATGACACCGGTGGAAGAACTGATAGCATTGCGGCAGAAAAAAGAAGTGGACCAGAAACTTGCTGTGGAAAATGAACAGATCAATGTTTCTGACGCCCAACATGTAGAACTACTGTTAAACTTTTCATTAGAAAATTGGAAAGGTAAGCAGATAGTATTTACTTTGAAAGAAGGCATGGGCAACAGCTTAACGCTAACTTTTAATAATGCTACAAATGAAGTCGTTATAAAGCGCAGCGATAAAAAGCCAAATGACGCTAAGCGCTTTGGCCAGGTGAATACAAGTGATGAACTTAAACTCCGCATTTTTATCGATACAAGCTCGGTTGAGTTCTTTATAAATGATGGGGAATTAGTCTTTTCAGAACGCTACTATACTGAACATGAACCAAGGATAGTTTTAACTGCAGATAAGCCAGTTATGACTCAAATAACTGCGTATAATTTAAGCAAATAGTATTAAGCTTATTGGTCTAAAAATTGTAATCTTTTAATTAGGGAATCAAGGCCGTAACTATACTATGAGAGGATAAAAGTAATACCCACACCATGAAGGGAAATAGAGCAAAACCCATACCATGAGGGGAAGTAGAGCAAAACCCACACCATGAGGGGAAGTAGAGCATACCCCCACAATGAATGGAACTATTTTTGTTACTTTAAGGTAAACAGTGCAAGGTTGACTGATATTAAGATGACGCCACTCCATAGCCAATCACTGGTTTTAAGTGGCACTGCAACAATCACCGAGCGTTTCGCCCCTTCGACGTAGCCATGAGATTCCATTCCTTGCGCCAGATTTTCAGCTGAATTCAGCGCTACCAAGATGGCTTTGAAGTATAAAACAGGTGACCAAAAACTGAGGTAAACTCCGCGCATCATTCCAGCAATGCGAATTTGCTTAACTGCTCGCTTCATTTGGGGAATGATATTTAATGCGGCTAAGACGCCATAAGCAAACTTACTTGGTAAATGAAAATTCTGTTCGAGTGAACGGGCTAATTCTTCTGCAGTTGTTTTGATCGATACGCAACAGATTGTTAGTGTGTAGACATAAATACGGCTAGACAGACTGAGTGCATTTTCGAGGTTAGGCTGTGGGGCAAACCAGTAAAGAGTCGCAAAAATGGTGAATGCCGCAATTAATGGCGTAAGCAGGGTAAATAATAGACTTTTAAATTTAATTTTTTGCGTAAGTAAATAGACAACGGCAAAAACAATTACCAATAAGTTAGTTGTTAAACTAGTTTTAAGCGATAACTCAATTGAAATGATCAGTGCTAAAAGAAATTTGAAACTAGGATTCATCTTTTACCTCACTTATTACTGTATGTTAAATAATGATTACTAAAAACTAAATGGTAGTCACACCAGTCGGCAAGATTAGTTAATTCATGACTGATAATAAGCAACGTTTGGTGACGCTGTTTCTGACTCTCATGCAACAAATGCATGACTTTTTGTGCCGATTCATGATCTAAGCCACTCAATGGCTCATCAATCAGTAACACTTTTTGGCTGGAAATTAACATTAATAAAATCTGCAACTTCTTTTGTTGGCCGCCTGAAAGAGAATAGACAACTTGATCTTTGGTTTGACTTAAGTCGAGATAATCCAACATCTCGGCTGTTTTTTCTTCTGTAAAGTAGCTGTCTTTTGCTTGCTTCAGACTGAGCTTAATTTCGTCTTCAACCGAAACGGCAATAAATTGGTCAGTTGCGGTTTGAAAAATTTGCCCAACCTCTAGTAAGTATTTTCTTGTCGTCTGGTTACGGATCTCACGCTTGTCGTAGGTAACACTTCCTCTGTACGGGAGCATTTTAGTCAGAACATTAAATAATGAAGTCTTGCCAACACCGTTGGCACCGGTAATTAGTGTTGTTTTGCCAGCAATGATGTTTAGATGGTCTTGCTTTAACAGAATACGATTTTGTTCAACTTGAGCATTAGTTAAAACAAAACATGGTGTTTCATTTTCAGGAAGGGCAAAAGTATAAGTGTGTTCCTGTTGACTATCATGTAATAACTCATTTTTACTTGCTTCATCTAGCAGCGTGACATTATCACGTTTAAATTGAAACAAGTAGTCACAAATGTTTTCATAGCCAGTCAAAACATGGTCAGTTAAAATAATCGTTTTTCCTTTATCCCTTAAATGCGCCAATTTAGTAATTAAAAATTGACGTGCTTCAGGATCGCAGCTAGCAAACGGCTCATCAAGTAAAAACAAATCAACATCCATTGCGACTAAGACAGCTAGTGCAACTCGTTGTTGCTCACCACCCGATAGTGTCGTGATTTTCTGATCCAGTAACTGTTCAATTTGCGTAAATTTTGTTGCATCGTTGAGCCGCTCTAGATATTGATCACGACTTAGTTGTAAATTTTCGAGAGCGAAAATTATTTCTTCTCGTGGTGTTGCCATAGTGAACTGCTCACCGGCATTTTGAAACATCATCGCGGAACGTAATCCATCTAGTTCAACTGTTCCGCTAACTTTACCAGCATATTTAGGATAAAGTCCGGCTAAAATTTTTAATAAAGTGGACTTACCACAGCCAGTAGGCCCAATAAGTAGTGAAAATTTGCCGGTTGGAATTTCGAGTGCAATGTTATTAAGTATTTTCTGTTGCTCGTCATATGAAAATGAGAGCTGGTTTGTTCTGATCAATTTTTCTTACCAAGATAAATAAAAAGCCATTGAACAATGATGTTCAACGGCGCAAAATAATTAGTTTCCCTTCGCTGGCATTGTCCAAAGCAGGTTCAATGGGTATGTTCTCAGCCTAACGGCACCCCTTTAGTATATTCATGATCATTATACAAAAAGAACCTAGTATTTGTCTAGATTGCATCAAGAAGTGAAAAAGGCATACGGGTTTTTGTTAAAAATGATATTTCAAGTCCGACTTAGGGCTAAAAATTACGATATAATAAAATTATGAAAAAAAGATACTAATAGGCGGGTGATAACTATGGCAACGGTAAAACAGGAACAGTATTTAACAAGTGTAATTGATGCAACTACTTCTGATTCCAATGAAATAAGATTGAGTCCAGGCAGTAATGACTTTGACTTGTTTACAATTAACCTTGAAAATCATAACGGCGGTGTTCATCGTTATCAAACAACAGGACTAACGATTCTTTATGAAGCTATTGGGACTACAAAAACCAAAATTAACGGTCAGGCGTTCACGATTTCTGCTGGTAATATTATTCTTTTGCAAAAAAAGAGTGAATATGAAGTGGAAAGGCAGGGCAAAAAAGATTTGCTAGTTAAAATAGAACTTAGTCAAAGGCTGTCCGAACAATTTACTCTAAAAAAGAAACAGCATTTTAGTGAGCAAGAAAAAGCTGTAATTGATCACATCAGTAAGCTAATGACAACAAACAGACTATTAAATCTAAACTGTTCAGCAATGTCGCGCTCTGCACAAATAATGAAAAAAATTATCGATGAATATCTTAATCAGGATCTTTTTGTTGAAAACATGGTGCTTGCCGAGCTTAGTATCTTATTTGTAGCAGCACTTAGAAACAAGGACTTTGAAAAGGCGCCGACTGCTGCACCTAAATTTGCACAAACAGCCTTGGAACAATACATTGATGAGAACTTTGCCAGTGCTACGTTGAATGAAGCGGCCAAGCATTTTGGCTTGAATCCGAATTACTTTTCGACCTTGGTTAAGCAGAAGACTGGTAAAAGTTTTGTCGAACACGTTGACGAGAGACGAATGCAAGAGGCGCGCAATTTACTTGCCCGTCCAGACATTTCAGTCAAGGAAATTATTACTAGAGTAGGCTACAATGGAAAATCATTCTTTTATAAAAAGTTTGGTGAGTACTATCATGAAACGCCTGTTCAAATGCGGGCTGAACTGTTTAGACAGGCCAATATTAATCTGAAATAAAATGAGCAAAAAATGCACCACTATTAAGGGATGCATTTTTTAACAACTAAATTACATTTTTTCTAACCGCTCAATTCGGTCTTTTGTAGGTGGATGACTATCAAATAAATGCGTAGCACCTCTCTTATGAAGTGGGTTTTCGATGTACATTCCCGCGCTACTTGGATCTGCTTGTTTCATTGGATCAGAACCATCAATTTTTTCCAAAGCAGATATTAATCCTTGCGGATTACGTGTTAATTCGACTGAGGAAGCATCTGCTAAGTATTCGCGATTACGCGATAATGCCATTTGCGCAAGACTAGCACAAAGTGGTCCCAAAATAAGAACAAAGACAATCGCAACAATTTTAAAAACCATTACAATAGCGTTGTTACTATCATTGTCACTATCACGATCATCGTCAATCCACCAAATATAGCGGCTGGCAATACCAGATAAATATGAAATAACGCCTACTAAAACAGCGGCAATGGTTGAAACTAAAATATCATAGTTTCTAATGTGCGAGATTTCGTGTCCTAAAACGCCTTCGAGTTCTTCACGATTCATCATGTCGAGGAGTCCTTGTGTAACTGCCACCGCTGAATGCTCAGGGTCCCGCCCTGTTGCAAAGGCGTTTGGACTGGCATCATTAATGATGAAAACACGCGGCATCGGAACTTTACCAACAAGAGCCATGTCTTGAACAACATGCCATAACTCGGGATTGTCTGCTTCATGAACTTCTTGGGCATGATTCAAGCTCATTACTAAGTTAGCCGGATTGGGCAAAACTATTAGTAAATAAATTGCACAAGCAACAAGGGCAATAATCAGCCCCAAGATTGGATTGTCCGCAAAAAGATAGCCGAATCCAACGCCAGCAAGAGCTAAAATGAGCGTAAACACCACCATGATGCCAGCTGTTTTTCGTTTATTACGAGCAATTTGTTGAAATAACATGAGATTAGTATCTAAAATTTAACCTTAGGAACTTCTTTTTCAGCTTCGGCTGTCTGTAAGTAATCAACCTTTTTAAAGCCGTGGATTCCAGCAACAATATTTGAAGGGAAGGTTAATAGCTTTTGATCGTAAAGAGCAGCAGATGAGTTGTAAAGCTGTCTTGAATAAGCAATTTTGTTTTCAGTGTTAGTTAATTCTTCTTGCAATTTAGCAAAGTTTTGGTTTGCTTTTAAATCAGGATAGTTTTCTGATAAAGCAAAAATAGTTTTTAAGCTGTCTGAAAGCTGATTCGATACCTTTAAAGTTTCAGCGTGATCATCACTAGGAATGTTAGTTAATTGATTACGCAGTTGAACTACCTTTTCAAGTGTCTCACTTTCATGCTTAGCATAACCTTTGGTGGTTTCAACTAAGTTAGGAATTAAGTCGTTACGACGCTTTAGCTGAACATCAATTTGACTCCAAGCTTCATCAGTATATACTTTGGCTTTTTGCAAGCCATTGTAGATAGCGATATAAATTGCCAATATTAATACGACAATAATTACTGCTATCCAAATTGTTAAGGTTAGATTAGACATTGTTTTTCCTCCTAGAATAATATTAGTTAATTATAACTGATAACTGTGCACTTGAATATAAAAAAAGGCTTTACACAGCGTTTACTGGTAAAACCTAATAAATAATTAACTTTTAAACTAGGAGCAGTACCCAGCCAATTAAAGTCAAAATAAGCAAGCCGGCGAACTGCATCACAATCCATTTTCTGAAAAATTCACCGCGTGAAACTGAGGCATTTTGTGTAAAGGTCTTGAGTACTAGCATGTTGGCCATTGAGCCAATTGGTGAGCCAAAGCCACCGATATTAGAGCCTAAGAACAGTGCCTTGGCGTGAGTGGTGAACTTACCGACTAAGATAGTTGCAGGTACGTTACTGATGATTTGGCTTGAGAGGATGGAAGTAAAGTAGGTAGAAGTTTCAGAATTCACCGTTGCGTGAATCAAACTAACGACGATTGGAATCTGTTGGATATCACTAATGAAAATAAAAAAGCAGGTAAAAGTTAGTAATAGCGCGTAATCCACTTTTAGTAAAATTTTGGGATTAATTAGTAGAGCCAAGATAATCGCAACAACCATTGGAATTACTACATTGATAACTTTAAAGACACCCAAAAAGAACAGAGCGAAAACTGCGGTAGTGATAACAGTTGGTCGTACACTAATATCAATTTGTTTAATATCTTGAACTGGAATCTTGGTGCGCGGAATAAAGTGAAAGATAATGAATGCAATCACCAAAGCAGAAAGTAGTAATGGCAATGACCAAGAGAAAAACTCAAGGGCATTAACAGAGTACTTGCTGACAAGAAAAATGTTGTGTGGATTACCCCATGGCGTAAACGCGGCGCCGATATTTGCGCCCATGCCAATTAACGTAACCGGCAAAATTTGTGGTAAATCGCATCTTTTGGCAATATTTAAATATAGTGGAATTAAGGTAAGAGCAGTTATGTCATTACCTAAGAACATTCCAGAGATGATTGCTAATAAGGTGAACAAGATATTCAATTTCTGCATGTTATCAGCAATACTAGTCAATTTATAGGCTAAAACATCAAGAACATGCAAGTAAGCATAGATTTGAATGATAGTTAGCATTGCAGCTACAGAAAAAATCGTATGTAAATTAATGTCTTCGAGACGTGGTCTAGCGAAAAAAAGGCTTATCAGTGTCACCACTGCAGTAATTTGCAAAATGCGATCACTAAAAACTTTTTTTAAGACGGTCATAAAATGTCCCCTTTCACACATTACAATCATCCAAAGTCAATAAGTCTATTTTGAGCTTTTTTTTCTGTGTTCGCAATATATATTTTTGGCTAGCAAAAAGACTGCAAGATTAATAAACATAATTTTTGACTTCACAACTTACTATACCCTATACTTAGGGAAACAGACAAAGATTAGGGGGTAATTTTATTATGAGTAATTCAGAAACTGTTAAAGTAAATATCAAACCTGAAGCTGCAGATAAGATTAAGGGCCAAGTTAAAGATGGCCAGGTAGTTTTGTTATCACTGAATGATGGTTCTAATAAGTATTCTGACGTTGGTGGTACATGCACCGTTGGTTCAAGTTTCCAATTTGTGATTTTGGATCAAAAAGACCCTGACTTTACAATTGAAGTTGAGAACAATGCAGGCCTTGATTTATATACTAGTCCTGCTGAAATGCAATACTTAGGTGATGGCTTAGTTGTTGATGAAAAGAATGCAGCAATGAGTCTTGCAGACGATGGCGGCGTGATTGACGGTGCTGTCACAGTTAATGAATATAATAAATAGAAATAGTAACAACTAATACGCTAAAACTTTTTAATTAAATGCGAAAAGACAGTCTAATTTAGATTGTCTTTTTGTTTTTGTGAAAAAATAAATGGTAATAAGTTACTTTTAAAGAAGCATCCTTGCCTGCTTGAGCCTTACGTGGTAAACTAAATGAGATTTTCGAAAATCTGAAAGGAAGTATAGTACTATGCGTAAAGGTGAAAATTACAACACTGGTTGTGAACCAAACCAAAGACCTAAGAACAAGAAAAACGGTAAGAAACGTGTTGCTCACGTAGCAGCAGTTGTTGCTTTCTTGAACAAGGCCAAAGCAGACGAAAACAAATAGTCTGAAATAAAAACGATAAAGGCGGATCAATTGTGATCCGCTTTTTTTCTTACCATAATTTGGGGTAAAATTGACTTAAGAAGCATTTAACCAAAAGGAGCAGTGGTAAAGTGAAATTTCAATGCAGTGCATGCGGATTGCGCATCAATTCAAGACACTTTAAACAAACGGGGTTAATGAATCCACAATTGACCAGCATTTGTGATGTCTGTATTCAAAGTGGAAAAGAACCAGCGGACTTTGCCAATACGGCAGTTGCTATCTTTGCCCAAGGACTGCTCTATACTTTTATTGGCAAAAATGAAACAACAGAAGATGATGAAGAGGCCGCTTTTTTGGTGACCAAAAAAGATCAGCGAAAACGTTATGAGGCCTTTATCCAAGATTACGATGGAAATGAGTTGGCCCAACAGCAGCTTAAACGAACCGAGTTTAATCAAGCAATAATTGACAGTGAAACAGGAAAAAGCGACTTTCTTCCTCGCCTTGAATTAACCTTTGCCGAAAACCTTGAAAAAATGGGCTTGAGTGTTGATTTTAAACTTAATGAAGTTGACTATATTGATCGTGAGCGTATTCGGGCCAAGTACCATTACCGCTGTCAATACTGTGGCCGAAGGGGACGCAGTGTTGATCATAAGGACCCCGTTTCACTTTCACACAATAATGATCTCGATAATTTAATTCTTTCTTGTCAGGAATGTAATCGAATTAAGTCAAATATGCCTTATGAATTGTTTGTTAAGCTGAACAGCCAGATTCCCCAAGTCAACCAGAAGCTGGTAAAGTATGAAAATGCATTGGCAACACTTAAAGGAGAGTTTGAACAAAAAAGGCGTGAATTAGCGGCAAAAATGCATCTTAAGGGTGTGGTCAATGATCCAGAACTAAATCAGATGCGTAAGCAAAATAAAAAGTTGCAGGATGCAATTGATAGCTTGGATAGTGACTATAACGAGTTGCGTTCTTTACGTGAACAACACTTTATGACAGGCTGGAAATTAGCCCAGGAAAAGGAAAAAGACGATATCATTTGATTTTAAAGGACTAAAATAAGTTATAAGAGGAGGAATAGAGTATGAAATTTCAAAAAGTAAAACAAACTAATCTACCAAAAATAGGCATTGGTATAGCTTTGGCACTCTTAGGAATGACGAGTGGAAGCGGCCCTGCCTCGCGTGTTTTTGCGGCCGCTACTGCACCTGCTGCCAATGATAAAACCGATAGCACACAACTGGCTAACACAAATACTGCTAATACTCAGCTGGGTTTTTGGACAGGTACAGATGGAGATTGCACGTGGAAATATGATGTTCTTACTAATACATTGACTATTAGTGGTGCTAAAGGTGCACAGCTTTCCAGCACACCTTTTACTAAAGAGCTCAGTTTGGCGGGAAATATTAAACACATCTCTTTTGAAAATCCGGTACAGCTGGCACCTGATTCAAAAGAAAAATTTGCTCAATTAAGTTCACTACAAGATATCAAAGGCCTAGACAAAGTTGATACTAGTAAAGTAACTAATATGTCAAAGCTCTTTTTAAGCGATTCGAACTTAACGGATCTTGATGTCAGCCACTTTGACACTAGCCAGGTAACTGATATGAGCCAAATGTTTTTTGGTCTAGGAGCGCCCGAACTAGATGTCAGTCACTTTGATACCAAAAATGTAGTAAACATGAACAGCATGTTTGAATCCGCAAAGGCCAACCAGTTGGATTTGAAGAATTTCAATACATCCAAAGTAACCGATATGGGAAATATGTTTAACAATACTGTTGTTAAACAATTGGACTTAGACCACTTTGATACCAGTAACGTAACTAACATGGCCAAAATGTTTGCGGATGCCAAAGTTACACAACTTAATCTTAAAAACTTTAACACGCAGAAAGTGACAGATATGAGTGGGATGTTTGCAAATGACAGCCTAACTGATTTAGACTTGAGTAGTTTTGATACTCACAATGTTACTAAAATGAACGGCATGTTTGAGAAGCTTAAAAAAGTAACTAGTCTTGATTTAAGCCATTTCGATACCCAAAATGTAACAACAATGGCGTATATGTTTGCTGACGCATCTGATTTAGTAAAGGTAAATACCACTGGCTGGGATACACGTAACTTAACAGACACGCAGTATATGTTTAAAAATATGAATAGCCTAACAGATTTTGATTTGGGCAATTTGAATACTGGTAAGGTTGAGGATATGACAGGCATGTTTTCCGGCTTTAACCATCTTGATCAACTGGATTTAAGTAAATTGGACACCCGCAACGTCATTTATATGGTTGGTATGTTTGAAAAAGTTGCAAACGTTAAGAAAATTGATGTTAGTCAATTTGATGTTCGCAAAGTTACGCGTACTTTCAATATGTTCAGAAACTGTACAGCTTTATCTGAAATAAACTTGAAGGGCTGGAACCCCAAGAGTTTGACGGATATGGGAAACATGTTTAGAAACGATAAAAATTTAGTTAATGTCGATTTGGGCAAGCTGAACACTAAAAATCTTTCCAGCACGATTGACCTATTCAGAAATGATACCAAATTGGAAACTGTAGACTTACACGGTTGGAAAACGAGTAAAGTTGTTGAAACTGCTAGAATGTTTATGGATTGTCCTAATCTAACATACGTTAACTTATGTGGATGGAAAATGTCCAAGCTAGATGATTCAACGCAAATGTTCTATCATGATAAAAAGCTGATTGGCGTGGATCTTAGTCATTTTAATATTCATAACAGTCAAATATTACTACAAGCTGGCAATCCGGAAGGTTTTGCAGTCAAGTTAGGACACTACAAGTTGCGCAAGAGTTCGGGAGTGGGCAAAGGCTTTAAGCATATTCAAGCTGTTGGCAAAGGAACAATTAGAAACCCTAAGGGCAAAAAGTATACTGCAAAGCAGCTACAAAAACTTTATAGTCATTCTGCCAAGAAGAGTCCTAAAGAAACCTATGTCATGTATAATGGCAAAAAACCGCAACTGCCAAAATCATTTCATTTTTAATTTTTAGCAAAATAAAAGGATTAGCTCAGCTTTGAACTAATCCTTTTTAGTTTGTCTTTCTAGCAAACTTTAACTGAAATCTTCGAAGTATAAAGTTTTTATCTGCGTTTTAGTGGTTTCTAATAGCCAGAGTGCTTCATCTACCTGTGCCAATGTCGCTTTAGTTGATCTTAAAACAACAGCTGCGTTGACTAAAGCATAGTCATAACCAAGTGTAAGCCCAGCATGGCGGCTACTGCCAGTAATATTTTGCTGCTCAGAATCAAAGGCTTTCTGTAGCTGTGCTTTATCGTTGTCAGTTGCTATTTTTTGCTTCTGTTCAGCTTCTAATGGAGTATTTAAAGGCGAAAGTTTTATACCGTCATAAAAGTTCACATCGCTAGCTTTAACGAAACTGTTAACGGAAATTATTTTTTCAGTCGTAGATAAACTGTTCTCATTGGGTTTTTCATCATCTGTAGGACTGCTTAATTGCGTTCCGTCATTATTGTTGAGGTCTTTTCTGTTAAAGCTGCGGCTTAGAAGATGGTAATACAATTCGGCTTTGTTTTCAGCCTTATTCCAAATATAGAATAAGCCATCAACATTGAAAGCAGACAGCTCTGCAGTATTAAAACTAACCCCAATAGGATTGCCTGTGACATCATACAGCTTAACATTTGTAGAAGTTTTTGATTTGACGAAACTACAGACTTGGGCAAGGTAATCGGAAGTAGGTAAGTAGTTTCTCAAACTGATATAATTTTCATATATGTATTCGTTAGGATGATCATGCAGGCGGAAAATATAGCCTTCAAAATCTTCGGCCCAAGGCCTAACAGCTAAATCAACTTTTATTTTCTGGCCCTTTTTTAAAATACGTTTTGTTTTCTGATTTTTGATAGTTTGAGTTGCTGTCGTTTCTAAGACGGTGGCTGTTGTGACACCATTATAAATCAGGGGATAACCATCAAGACTTGTCACATTATTGGCTTTGATATAATGGTTTTGTCCGATTGCATAATAATTTTTGCCCTTAATTTTAGTAAGTGGAAGATAGAAATAATGCTCATTGTCATCTGATTTATAATACTTACTATAATAGTATTTTGGCTTTGATTTGGCCTCTTTAACTGCGCCTTGATACTTAACAATGGCTCGTTTAGGTAAAGTATAACCGCTCTTATTACCGGCTTTAGTGTATACGGCTGATTTTTGATTTAAAACCAATTTGCCTTTTTTGCTGTTTTTACCGTTGACTTCTTTGATATCAGCCATACTAATGTAGCAATCACTACCAATATTATAGAATTTTTGACCATTAATTATTTTGGTGCCGTAGTATTGCATAACATCTGCATTAAATCTTGGAATATACTTATAGCCATTGACATCATCGTCAGCATAAGGTAGATATTTGCTCTTATTTTTAATTTTATGACCATATTTATTATAGAGATGGGCATCGTAGATTAACGTGATTTTCCCCTTTGCGGCCACTTTACTGCTTTTAGCAGCGGCAACTATTTGCGTTTGGCTAAAATTAGTTAGAAATGGAGTGGTAACTAAAATCAAAGCAGTCATAGCCAATTCAATCTTTTTTGTTAGTTTCATGATTTATCTCCTTACTAATCCTTTCTATTAAATTTATTATAACTTAATATAGAGGTAGAATAATACCTGTCTTACAGTAAAAGAATAACAGTCTGGCAAAGTTTAACTTAAGTTTTAAATTATTAATTAGTTTTAAATAAAATACCCTTATAATTAGAGTAAGAGAAAAGAGGCGTCAAGATGAAATTACCCAATTTAGTCAAAAAGACAGGGATAGGCATTGCAGCAATGGCATTAGGTTTAGTCGTAACGGTGCAAACCAATTTAACTGTAGCTGCTGCAACAGAAGCTCCTACTGTTGTCCCAATTAGTGCGACTGACTTGCCATCTGATGCCGGTCTTTGGACTGGCACTGATGGTGGCTGCACATGGAAATATGACATTATTAGCAGAACCCTGCGGATTAGTGGTCCGCAAAAGAGCAGTCAATTATCAAGCACACCGTTTTTAGAGCAGTTTAACTGGTCTGGCAATATTGAGCATATTGTATTTGAAACGCCGGTTAAAATGGCTCCGAATTCGGCAGAAAAGTTTGCCGGTCTTGAGCATTTGGAGGATATTACGGGCCTCGATAAAGTTGATACTAGTCAGGTGACAAATATGTCTTTGCTTTTTGTCAATGACAAGGCCCTAACTAAAGCTGATGTGAGTCACTTTGATACCAGTCAAGTGACTAGCATGGAACGAATGTTTGACAACACGGCATTAACAGAAGTAGATTTGAGTAGTTTTAATACAAGTAAAGTCACAAATATGAGTGGTATGTTTAGAAACAGCCTGATGAAACATCTTAATCTGAAAAGTTTTGATACCAGCCAAGTGACCGATATGGGAGAGATGTTTGCGGATAGCGAGGTGGCAGAACTTAATCTAGCTAATTTTGATACCAGTAATGTCACTAACATGGCTGGTATGTTTGCTGAAGTAAAAGTTCCTGAACTAAATCTTAAGCACTTTAACACTAGTAAAGTTAAAAATATGTCTAGAATGTTTTTCAGTACCGAAAATCTGTCAAGTCTTGATCTGAGTAGTTTTGATATCAGTCAAGTGACTAATATGGAGAGAATGTTTTCGGGTAGTGCCATCAACCATCTGGATTTAACTAATTGGAACACCAAAAACGTCACTAGCATGAAAAGTATGTTTCAAGGGTGTTCTGACTTAACTAAACTTGACTTAAGTGGCTTTAATACTGGTAATGTTACAGATATGTCGGGAATGTTTGCAAAATTCGCTCATTTAGATCAGCTAAATTTCAGCCACTTTGATACTAGTAAAGTTAAAGATATGGAAAAAATGTTCGCCCACAATCCGACGGTTGCTAGTTTGGATTTAAGTAGTTTTGATACCAGTAGCGTTACTAATATGATCTCGCTGTTTTCTGGAGACAGCTCTTTGGCCGAACTCAATTTAACGGGCTGGAACACCAAGAATGTACGCTGGATGAATTCAATGTTCAATGGCGACAGCAGTCTAAAAGACATTGACTTGAGACACTTTAATACTACCAACGTTACTGATATGCTTAGAATGTTTAAGGGCGCAAAAAGTCTTGAGCGGCTTGACCTGCATACTTGGGATACACGCCAAGTTACCAGAGCTAGCCAAATGTTTATGGACTGTGATAATCTTGTTTTTGTTGATCTACGTGGCTGGCGGTTACCAAAAATGTATGATTCAACGGAAATGTTTGCTAATGATCAAAAGCTCGCTGGAGTTGATTTAAGTCATTTTAATATTCATAATAGTCAGATTTTGAAGAATGCTGGTAATCCAAAAGGCTTTGTTGTCAAGCTCGGGCATTATCGCTTACGTAAGAGTTCAGGAGTAGGTCAAGGATTTAAACATATTCAAGCTGTTGGCAAAGGAACAATTAGAAAACCTAAAGGCAAAAAGTATACGGAAAAACAATTGCTAAAACTGTATAACCATTCGGCTAAAAAGAGTCCCAAAGAAACTTATGTCATGTATAATGGCAAAAAGCCCCAGCTGCCTAAAGGGTTCAAGCTTAAATAGATAAGACAAAAAAGGCTAGTTCGTTTTTTAATTACGAATTAGTCTTTTTGTTTATGTTAAAAAATTAATCACTCGGCGGAGTAGACATAGTTGTCAGCTGCTTTTTAGCGGTTTTAACATACCAGACAGCCTCATCTACCTGTGTGACAGTTGCCTTATCAGACCTTAACATAGCAGAAGCGTTTCTTAAGGCACAATCATAATTAGACATAAGATCATGATAAGCGCTATTTTGTGCTAAATCTTTTCCTTCATTAAAAAGTGTGAGCAGTTCCTGTTTGTCAGCTCCTGTCGCAATCTTTTGCCCATTTTCAGCCTGCGCAATTGTATTCAGGGCTTTAAGCTTTAACCCGCTGATGTATCTCACATCGTTCACCTTAATAAAGTTATTGCCATAGATTAGTGCTTGCTTTTTTGCAGGGTAAGTTGGCTCTGAATTTGGCACCGGGTTTGGTTGGTTGGCATCAATCACACTAGCGTCACTGTAATTTAAACAATGATAAAACAGTTCCGCCTTATTTTCCTCGGGTACCCAGAGATACATTAAGCCATCAACTTTCAGATTACTGTATTGTGGCTTTATAATGCGTTTACCAATTGTCTTGCCAGCTGTGTCATAAAGTTCAGCGCTGTTGTCTGTCACTGGCGTAACGTAAGTATAAACTAAGTCGCGATAGTCAATGATAGGCAAATTCTTTTTCAATTTAACATCGTTCTCATCAACATATTCATCCGGATAGTCGTGCAGTCTGTAAAGATAACCCTCAAAGCCATCATTTTGGTAAGGAATAACAGTTAAATCAAGTTTAATTTTCTGTCCTTTTTTCAGTTTACGTTTAACGGCAGAATAATTTACCGTTATGCTGGCGGTGTTCTTAAGAACAGTCGCTGACGAAACACCGTTGTAGCGAGCAATGTGACCATTAATGTAGCCGACGTTAGCTGCTTTAATGTAACTATTATGTCCTAAAGAGTAAAAATATTTTCCTTTTATTTTGTGGGTAGATACGTATTTAGGCTGGAAGTACCTTGCGACATCCTTAAGGTAGTAAAAATATTTGGGTGTTTTAGTAGCAGTCTTAGCTTTTCCTTGGTACTTAACAACTGTATTAGCTCTTAGTTTCTTTCCCGTTGTTTTGCCAGTCTTGGTGTAAATCAGTGCATCGTGTTTGATAGTCAATTTACCTTGTGTGATATTGCGCCCATTGACTTTTAAAACATTAGCACTATTAATGTAATAGTTATGCCCTAAGTAGTAAAATTTTTGTCCGTTAATTTTTTTAGTGCCGTAGTAGGGATAACTGGTTCTACTGTCATCATCATAAACTATCATTTCTGTAGTTAAATAGCCTTTAGGATCAGCGTTAAAGCCGTTAGGAATGTTATAGCTATGTGTACCCCGATTTTGCTTCAATTTTATTTTATGGCCTGACGGGTTGTAAACATAATCGCTCTCAAGCAGCGTGACTTTTCCTTTGATTTTCTGAGCTGCTTCTACTGTTTGGGGGTTAGCGGTATATGGCAAAAATAGAGTGGTGGATAGGGCCAGGGCTGTTAAGCCAATGCCAACTTTCTTGAAAAATTTCATTTTATGACCTCACAAAAAATCTCTTAAGTTAATATCATTGTACCCTAAACTGATATTTAAAATGGTTTTATTATATAAATTACCTAAACTTTTGCGTGGCTTTCAATATTTTCGCGTGATTTAGTTAGTTTTCAAATTAAGCAATAAAAATAGAGTTAAACCACTCTTATTTGGTCGACTAACTCCATTCAGCGAAGTTTAAAGTACTTAATTGAATTTTGGTTGTGTCAAGTAGCCAAATTGCCTGTTTTATTTGTGCAATCGTTGCTTTTGGAGATTGTAAAATAGAAGAAGCAATCATCAAAGCATTATTATAATTACTTACTGCACTTTGTTGCTCACACTTAACATTCTTGTTATTCCTATTTTCCTCAAATTTTCTTTGCAATTCTTGCTTATCCTTATCTGTTGCTACTTTCTGATCGTTCTCAGCATCTTTAGCAGTATTGAGAGGGGTAAGTTTAATTCCACTTGCAAAAGTAACTTCACTAGCTTTGACGAAGCTGTTAGTATAACGCATCTTATCTTCTGTCAATTCAATTAGTTTATTGTTTTTATCAAACTCTGGTTCTTTAAGGTCAGTACCGTCGTTATTAACAAAATAGCTTCTGTCTATTCTGTAGGCTAAAAAGTGATAAAACAGTTCTGCTTTGTTTTCGCTAGGTACCCATAAGTAATAAAGACCATCAACGGTCAAGAGGTTTTGCTCACGGTTCCTGTAACTGATACCTGTTGGAGTACCGTCAAAATTATAGAATTTAGTATTTGTCGTAGTATTAGGCCTTACATAGGTGAATGTAAGTTCATCGTAACTTGATGTTGGCAAATAGTTTCTCAATTTAATGTAACTTTGACCAACATATTCGTTAGGATAATCGTGCAGGCGATAGATATAGCCTTCAAAGTCTTCTGCCCAAGGCGCAATCGCTAAATCAATTTTGATTTTTTGCCCTTTTTTAGAACGTGCTTAGTAGAATCATTGGCTAATGTTTGAGTTGACGTCTTTTTGAGAACAGTAGCATAAGTAACGCCATTATACATAAGAGGATACCCATCTATGCTATCAACGTTATTTGCGCTAATATAACGATTTTTCCCTATTGCATAACAGTCTTTACCATTAACTGTTTCTGTCGGCAAATAATAAAAGGTTGCCTTTTGCTCAGAAACGTTAAATTTTTCAAAGTAATATTTTTGCTTGGATTGAGTTTGCTTAACCTGCCCCTGATAGTTAACGACAGATTTGACTGGTAGAGTTTCGCCTTTTAGTTTACCGGTTTTAGTATAGATTGCAGATCTGTGATTCAAAACCAGCTTACCGGTCTTAGAGCTTTTGCCGTTAACGTTATTGACATCACCGTCATTAATATATTCTCCTTGACCAATTTTATAGTATTTTTGCCCATTAATCATTATTGTGCCGTAATAATCTAAGGAGTCGACATCAAAAGAGGAAACATAGCAGAAACCATTAACATCTACTTCAATTACAGAATAATTCCCGTTTTTTCTTGCTTTAAGTCTTTGACCATATTGATTATATACGGGTGCGTCATTAACTAAAGTAATTCTGTTTTTAGCTAGTTTTTGTGTTTTTGGCGCAGCTTGGACTGTTTGAACATGATTTAGACTTGGCAGCAGTGGACTAATTGTTAATACTGCTGCGGCTATACCAAGACCAATTTTCTTAAAAATTTCATATTTTCACCTTATTATATGTGACGTTGTACCCAATATAATTATAACGTGGACTAGTTAATAAAGTTAGAGCAAACCAATGTTCTTTTATTTTTGCTAGCGGACAAATACTTGTATAATTAGGGTAAGTAAGTGTTTAGAAGTAAATAAAGAAGATGTAATAATGAAGCAAGAATCATTGTTTGCAAATAATGGTGAAAATGAGCCATTGGCTAACCGCGTACGTCCCCAAAATCTAGATCAATTTGTAGGACAGGAACAGCTTTTGGGACCAGGAAAAATATTGCGGGAAATTATTGATAATAATCAAGTTTCTTCAATGATTTTTTGGGGTCCACCGGGAGTTGGGAAAACAACTTTAGCAGAAATTATTGCTAGGCAAAGTCAGGCCAGCTTTTTCAATTTTAGTGCGGTTGATAACAGTATTACCAAGATTCGTAAAATTATGAAGCAAGCTGAGCAAGAACACGAAATGGGACAAAAGACACTAGTCTTTGTTGATGAGATTCATCGCTTTAATAAAGCACAACAAGATGCATTTTTACCCTACGTTGAGCGTGGCAGTATCACTTTAATTGGAGCTACTACTGAAAATCCTTCGTTTGAAGTCAACTCGGCTTTGCTATCACGCTGTAAAGTGTTTGTTTTAAAGCCTCTAGAAGTTGCTGACATTATTAAGCTATTGAAAAATGCGCTGGCCAATCCTAATGGTTTTGGCAAGCTGTCAGTTAAAATTAGCGACCAAGAAGTTAAAGCAATTGCTAAGTTTGCTAACGGTGACGCGAGAACAGCATTGAACACGCTGGAAATGGCGGTTTTAAACGGTCATAAAACTGGCAATACGGTCAGTGTAACCATGGATAGCTTGTCGCAGTTAATCACGCAAAAGTCAGTCTTGTATGATAAAGACGGTGAGGAGCACTACAACATTATTTCAGCGCTCCACAAGTCAATGCGTAACAGCGATGTAGATGCGGCAATTTATTGGCTGTCGCGGATGCTTGAAGGTGGAGAAGATCCACTATATATTGCTCGCAGATTGGTGCGCTTTGCCAGTGAAGATATTGGCTTGGCAGATACTAATGCATTAAATGTAGCTATCAATGTTTTTCAGGCTTGTCAGTTTTTAGGGATGCCTGAATGTGATGTGCATTTGACTGAAGCAGTGATTTATCTGGCGCTTGCGCCAAAGTCAAATGCGGTTTATAAAGCTAGATTAGCTGCTGAAGATGATGTCAAAAAGACGATTGATGAACCAGTGCCATTACAGATTCGCAATGCACCAACCAAGTTAATGAAGGACCTAGGTTATGGCAAAGATTACCAGCTGGCTCATTATGCTAAAGACAAGTTAACGACAATGAAAACTATGCCGCCGAGTTTAGAAGGTCATGAATATTATTTGCCAACTTCGCAAGGTCATGAAGACCGCTTTAAAAAGAGGCTGGAGCAGATTAAAGAATGGCACAGAGAAAACGATGATTAAGGCGAGGCTAAGAGGGTATATAAAAAGGTATTAGATCAGGAATCTAATACCTTTTTTGTTACAGCTAATAACACATTTATACTTTTAATTAGTGGATATTTATAGGTTCTTCAGTAGGTTTACCCGGAAGTTTCTTAATATTAATCAGCTTTTTCTTTAGTTTGGAATGATACAAGTAAGAGCCATTGTTTGATAAAAAAACGACGCCGGACTCTTTGCCATCTGTATCTTTTAAGGTAAAAGTGCTGTTACTTACACGTTTATAAGTACCTCTTTCAAATTTATGCCCGTCTACATATATGGCATATTTGGGTTTCGTGCCACAGGAAATTTCTACATGAGGATTTAAAGCATTTCCTGGCGTTGCAGTATTAGTAAAACCACCATAAATGGTAGGCGGTTTTCTAGTGGTATAGAGCAAAAAGCCTAATGTTACGATAAGTAAAAGTGCGAGAACGCAGGTACTGATTTTGTAGCCGTTTTTCTTCATAAGTTTTTCTCCTGTTGATGAGGTAAAAGAAACTGGTTTAACCAGCTAATATAAAAGATGGGTTCTATTATCTATATATAATAATAGAAATAGATTTTTGTCAAACGTAATTAAGCAAGATATAGAGCCGCGATAATGTAATTAGAGGCTACATTGAGTATTACAATCAGAAAAGAATCAAAATCAAACTAAAAGGACTAACTCCGATTGAATATCGGAAGTTAGTCCTCAGTTAGCAGCTAATTAAAGTGTCCTAATTTTAGGGTTCACATCATTTTTGGAACATCTTTTTATTTAAAGTTAATTGTTTTGAAAATTACTCAAGAACTTCGCTGTTTTCTCATTTTGAGGATGATTGAATAGTTGGTCTGGTTTACCTTGCTCGGCAATTACCCCGTCACTGATGAAAAACATTTGATCAGAAATTTCTTTAGCAAACGCCATTTCGTGCGTTACGATAATCATCGTTAAACCGGTTGTTGCTAAGTTTTTCATAACGCTTAAAACTTCACCGACCATTTCAGGATCAAGAGCACTTGTGGGCTCATCGAATAATAAAATTTCCGGATCCATCGAAATAGCACGAGCAATGGCAACACGTTGCTGTTGTCCACCAGAAAGTTGACTTGGGCGGGCGTTGATGTATTGTTCCATTCCAACTTTTTCTAAGTTGGCAATGGCGACTTTACGTGCTTCGTCCTTGGAACGTTTTAAGACGAGCTCTTGGCCAACCATACAATTAGCTAAAACATTTTTGTTTTCGAAAAGATCGAATTGTTGGAAAACCATCCCAACTTTAGCACGGTAAATATTACGATTATAGTTTTGCTCAAGGACATTTTCACCGTGGAAGTGAATTTCACCAGCTGTGGGCTCTTCCAGTAAATTAATGCAGCGTAAAGTGGTTGATTTACCACCACCTGACGGGCCAATAATAGTTGCGATTTCGCCTTTTTTAATATCAAGTGAAATATCGCGTAACACCTGGTGTTGTCCAAAAGTTTTTTGCAAATGCTGTAAGCTTAAAATAGTTTCATTTGATTCAGTCATTATTTTTTGGCCTCCATATCCTGAGTTGTGCCTACTTGAACTTGATTAGCCATTAAGTTGTAGTTTTTGTTTCCTTGCAAGTGCTTTTCAATCAGATTAAAGATTCTGGTAATTGTAAAGGTTAAAATCAGGTAGATAGCTGAAATTGTCAGGTAAGTTGGGAAGAACTTAAAGGTCTGACTGGCAATTGTTGTACCGACAAAGAAAAGTTCAGAGACTGAAATGATACTCAAAACAGAAGTGTCCTTGATATTAACGATGAACTCGTTAGTAATTGAAGGTAAACAGTTCTTAATAGCTTGAGGCAAAATAATATGCCACATTCTTTGGTTATGGGTCATTCCTAATGCGCTGGCAGCTTCAAATTGTCCTTCTGGAGTGGAAATAATTCCACCACGAATAATTTCTGCCAAGTATGCGCCTGTGTTAATCGAAACAATTACTAGTGCAGCAAGTGTACGATCGATATTGATGTGCCAGAATTGAGCAATTCCATAATAAATTACGGCTGCTTGTACCATCATTGGGGTACCGCGGAAAACTTCAATATAAACGGATAGGAGCCAGTTAATAAACTTCGAGAACCATCTTTTACCTCTGCTAGTTGGGGTAGGGATAGTCCTAATAATACCAACGAAAAGACCGATGAAGAAACCGGCAATCGTACCAACTGAAGCAAGAAGAAGGGTCATACCAATACCACTTAAAATCATGCCCCCAAATTGTTTCCAAACACTGACGAGCCAAGGGTCTTGTTTACCTTTCTTGCTAGTTTCATCAGTTTTTGGTTGTTGTGAAATGGCGGTAGTCATTAGCTTGGTTCTTTCAGAATTTGGAATAGTAGCTAAGACTTGGTTAACTTGCTTGAGTAAATCTTTGTTTGGCTTGGCGATGCCGATTGCAGTAGTTGAATCTTCTTTAGAAATGCGGAAACCGGCCATTTTACTAATTGGAATTGCCTTGATGTCAGGGTCAACCATTTTAAATGAGGTTGACTCGGTATCTTCGGCAATATAGCCATCAATGGTACCAGAAATTAAGCTTTGACGCATTGCAGCAAAGTCACGCATTGCTGGTTGTCTTTTGGCACCTTTAAGTTGCTTAATTAGTGCATAGTGCGAAGTACCTTGCTGAGCAGTTAACTTAGCACCTTTAAAATCGTTTAGCGTTTTAGCGTTGGCGTATTTACTATTGACTTTAGTAATAACAACAAAAGTACTGTTTCGATACGGTTTAGTAAAATTAATCGCTTTTGCACGCTCAGCAGTTGGACTCATTCCGGCAATAATCAGGTCAGCTTTGCCACTGGTTAAAGCTGGAAGTAAACCATCCCACTCAGTCTTAACCACAACAACCTTACGATGCAATTGTTTACCAATTATTTTTGCAATTTTAACATCATAGCCGTTGGCATATGTGCGTGAGCCTTCAATTGGCACCGCACCATTTTTGTCTGTAGTTTGAGTCCAATTATATGGTTGGTAGTTGGCCTCCATTGCTACCTTTAGTTCACCATCATCTTTTTTGGCATTAACTTGCGTAATACCAAAATTGCTTGTAATGATGAAGCTAAGCATCACCGTGATTAGAGCGGTAATCCACTTATTTCTTGACTTCATTTTGAAAACCTCCGAAAAATCTGTTTCAAATAAAGCCAATACAATAAAAAGCGTAAATAAAAACCTCGCTGTTTACAAAACAACGAGGTTATAATTGATCATATTTTAGACAAATCATATAGCGCTCCCCAGTATTAACTAGGACAGTCTGCAAGATCTTCTCCTGCAGCCCAACAAAAGTGTTAAAGCGAATAGCACTTTTGTTTCGGCGATAACTCTTACACTAATCTTCATTGTGTTCGTTCACTCAGATTAGTTTCGTAATTACCGCAACCTCTATTGCATTGGAAATTATTTAACTTAATCAACAGGATAGGCTAAAAAGATTAACTTGTCAACAGCTATAAATCAAATGTGTACTATTACCAGTTTTTATATTTAAAATTAGCACTTATTGCCAGCCATTATTAGCACGATAATCATTTTTCTTCATTCGCGAAACATATGGATTGCCGGCAACAAAAAAACGTAATGGCTTATTTGCCCATTCTAATTCAGATTGGTTGACACCGATGCGGGCACTCTTAGCAATTTCTTGCGGTCTTTTTTGATGTTGATCATTTAAATCGATTGTAAAGGGTGAATCACTTAAAAAATGTAAATCCCAATTTTTATCATGAATGCCAAAAGCTTGCATCATCTTAGCGGGTCCATTTGTTAATAAAATGCCGTTTTTACCTGAGCGATTACTAATCATTTGTTCAACTCCCCAAGCAGGTTCAATTGCTCTGATTAAGACACCTTGTGGTTCATCTTTTGCCTGAGTTGCAACATCAAAAAAGAAGTATTGTCGTTGAGCATAAATATAGATTGTTCCGCCACGGCCATAAAGCCCTTCGTTGGCAGGACTACGATGACCACCATAAGAATGTGCTGCACGATCCTTTTTTCCTAAGTATGCTTCTGCTTCGACAATATAACCGCCAAGAGTGCGTTTGCCATCATTATAAGTTAATGGCCGACCAAGTAGATCGGCACTAATTTCTTCAGTTGAGTGATTAGTAAAGTAAGTTGAATAATCCATTTTTTCCTTGAGTAGTACACTAGATAAAATTAGTTCGAATTTACGAAAAAGAGCAGCCTGCGGGGTATCGCATTTTAGTGGATCGATTATGGCTACGAGGTATAAGCAAGAAAGATGCCAGACTCGATGTTTGGGTTAAGGAACTTGCACCCAGTAAAGAGCTTCGCAAGTGGTTTAATCATGATGATAATAAATTTATGCAATTTAAGCAAAGGTATCTGGCAGAACTTGAAGCAAATTCAACCATGGCCGAGTTTGTGTCCCTAGTGAAACCGCAGTTGCAGAAACAAGATTGTTGTTTTTATACGGTGCCAAAAATAAAGAGCATAACCAGACGGTTATGCTCAAAGAAAAAATTATTTCCCAATTATAGTTAACGACCATGCTTTTTAAGTCGTAAAAAGTGAAACGCAATTGTGATAATTAAGACGCCAAAAACAATGATTGCAAAAACGGTGTTTGGCAATTCATAGTGAAGCGGTGGTAATGAAACAAGCAGTTTTAAGGCGATAATTGCAATCAAAGCGTAGGCCATTGGCTGCAGTTCAGGAATAATATCCATTAACTTGATAATTATTTCGGCGACGCCTCGCATACATAAAATTCCAATCATGCCACCAATTAAAACAACAACTGGATTACTCGAGACGGCTAATGCAGCCAAAACTGAATCAATTGAAAAGACGATATCCATTGCCTCAATTGAAATAACTGTTCGCCAGAAGAGTGATAAAAAGTGTTTGCCCCTTTTGGGCGAATGCTGTGCAATTTTTTCGCCTTCGGCTTTTTCTTCAGCTTGCGCTTTTTGCGGATGACGCTGATCGTAGAAAAACTTAAAGGCTAGGTAAAACAGGTATAAACTGCCCGCTAACTTAATTTCCCAAAAGTTAATTAGGTAAGTGCCAATTCCGATTACAATAAAGCGAAAAATATAGGCTCCCCACATACCATAGAATAGCGATTTTTCTTGCTCGTTCTTGGTGGGTAATACCTTAGTCTGTGCGGCTAAAACAACTGCATTATCAACTGAAAGCAGACATTCCATTAAAATAAGTGTCAGAATGATTAGCCAGTCCTTGCCACTGGTTAAAACATGCAGCCAATTGCTAGCACTAAAAAATGGAGCATACATTTTAATAATTGACATTTAAAAAACTCTTTTCTAAGTGCTCAAACTGAATAAATAATTAGTTCGCGCATTAAACAATTGCTAGTATTTTACCACAAGGTAAGAGAAGTGCTCTTAATAAGTGAAATAAATTATAGACTTAGATTTGCTGGAAAACATCCAGTGCATCACCGATGATGGCGGAAATGCCTGCAGCAGGAATAGCCGTTTTATTGATTGCCCAAACCTTTGCGTCCGGCTGACGGTAAGAAAGAAGCTGAGCGAAAGGATAGACTACAAAGCTGGTGCCGCAAATTATTATTAGATCTGACATGCTCATAGCATTAATTGACTTAGAAAGGTTTGTTTGGTCGATTTGCTCACCGTATAAGACAATACCGGGACGAATGATGCCGCCACAATTTTTATGGCGGAAAGAGTTAGCATATTCTTGATATGAAACAGGCTGACGACATTTTGTACAGTAAATATCATATAAACTACCATGAAATTCTGTTACATGGTGATTATTTGCCTTATGGTCAAGGTGATCAACATTTTGTGTGATTAGGTCGCCTTTTTCATTACAAAGTTCCGCAATTTTTTGATGAATTTTATTAGGTTGGGCATCAGGAAAATACATATTATTCATGACAAACTGATAGAAAAATTCAGGTCGCTGGTAGAGCGTCTCCTCACTTAAAATAGTCTCAGGGCTTTCATTAACTCCATCATAAATCCCGTTTTTTGAGCGGTAGTCGGGAATACCTGAGTGGGTAGAAACACCAGCACCTGTTAAAAAAGTAATGTGTTGTGCCTGGCTAAGATCATCTTTAAGTTCTGTTATTTGGGTTGAATCAATCATGTTTATGTCCTTTCTAAAAATGTGTTCCCATCTACTATACTGCTTTTAGCTGCGAAGATTAACTTTTTAATGAACAAAAGCTTTGGGGAAATTGACTATACACTTATCGATTAATTAATATTCTGTAATTTATTTGTAATCAATAAGCGGTTAATATTGAAATGTTTTTGTAATAAATGTAAAATAAAATTATGTAATTTATTATTTAATTTTCATTTGGGGGACAAAAAATGAAACATAAATTTTTGAAAAACCTTCTATGTTCAGTAGCCGTTTTCTCTTCTTTTACAATATTGGGTCATTCAATTGAAGTAAAAGCAGCTAGTGCGGAGCAGCCAGCAGAAACTAATCAGGTCAAAGAACCCGATGTAACTTATGTGCCTGCAGGACGTTTGGCAAAAGATGGCTATGTGTTCGTACTTTCACCAAAGGCCATTGTATATCCTGAATGCCCTAATTCTTCTAAATATGATGTTCAACCATACAATAAGGATTGGGTTGAAAAAATGGCGGAAAAGAAGACCAAGTTCAAGATTACAGAATTTGGTTTGGGAAAGGTAGAAATTATGGGCCACCTTGTTGACCAAAGTGGAAAGCAGCAAGGCTGGATTAGCTTAGTCAATGGAAACTTCTATCACGTAGATGCTAAGAAAAAAGCGTTAAAGAAATTGATTAAGGCTGAAACAAAGGCTATGGATCAAAAATCTGACGGAAAAAAGGTTTCATTGAAACAAGCTGAAGCGGAGGCTAAGAAACTTCATGGTCATAACAGAAAAATCGCTCTGAAATCAATTAAGGAGTTAAAAGCCTGGCTTAATTACGATGGCGATTATCCGTACACTTATCTTCCCGCACTAACAATTGATAAATAGGCTAGAAGCTGGATCTATTAGTGCGATTCTTAAAGCACGTAGCTTCAGTTCGGTTATTAATTTAAGATATAGTAAAAGCCCCTAGGTGGAATTTTCCAAGCTAGGGGCTTTTACTATTTAATTATAGAAGTTGAATATGATGTTCTTCACACTCTTTGAGCATTTCGCTTGGCCAAACACTTGCCTGAACCTCACCAATATGAGCTTTACCAAGTAAGAGCATACATAAACGAGATTGACCAATTCCGCCACCAATGGTGTAAGGTAATTCACCTTTAAGTAGTTGACGATGGAAAGGCAATTTTTCGCGGTCAAGGCAGTCAGCTTTTTCCAGTTGCTCGTGGAGACTTTCAGGACTGACTCTGATGCCCATTGAAGAAACTTCAAGTTTTTGACCTAGAGGCTCATACCAGAAAATCAAGTCACCGTTTAATGCCCAGTCATCGTAGTCAGGAGCACGGCCATCGTGTGGTTGACCACTACGCTTTAACTTATCACCGATTTTCATAATAAAAACAGCTTTTTCTTTTTTCGCAATCTTGTCTTCACGTTCCTCAGGACTTAAGTCGGGCCAGGTATCTTCAAGTTCTTGTGTAGTAACAAAGTGAACATCTTCTGGGAGTCGGTAGGTAGAAGCAGGATAGCGTTCGGAACATTCAGTTTCTACTTGTTTAATTGCTGAAAAGATTTTTCTAACCGTTTCTTTTAATGTGTCTTCGGTCCGTTCTTCTTTGGCGATGATCTTTTCCCAATCCCACTGATCAACGTAAATTGAGTGGAAGTTGTCCAAATCTTCATCGCGACGGATAGCGTTCATGTTGGTAAAAAGACCTTCATGAATACCAAAACCATATTTCTTTAACGCCATGCGCTTCCATTTGGCAAGTGAATGGACAATTTCAACTGTATCATCTTTAGGTAGATCTTTTGCATCAAAGGCAACTGGTCGTTCAACGCCGTTTAAGTTATCGTTCAATCCGGTATCTTTTTCAACAAAAAGCGGTGCCGACATTCTTTGTAAGTGTAATTTTTGCCCTAAGACTTCTTGGAATCGTTCGCGGATGAAGACAATTGCGGCTTCTGTATCACGAATAGTTAGAGTTGGTTGGTATTTTTCTGGCAAAATTAAGGACATGTTGTTTACCTCCAAAAAATATTAAAGCAAAGAAAAAGCCCTTCGCCTTATTCTAATAGAACAAGGACGAAAGGCTTTTTTCCGCGGTACCACCTAGATTGTCCGAAATTCGGACCAACTCATGAAGCACAATCATGCTTCACCAGCGTGGTAACGTACTGGAGACGGCGCCACCTACTTTGGAATCATTTCAGTGTGCAGCTCAAAGTGTTTTTCGATAATTCAGAGTCTGCTAGTTTCGCACTATCACTAGTTCACTTAAAGAGATAAATTATTTACTCGTCTTTTTCATCGCATTTAATT
>SKEH01000238.1_pt1 | contig 37209 bp, 53 predicted proteins | sample 4826571 | NCBI WGS metagenome assembly SKEH01 (sample SAMN11008814, study PRJNA524170) | human gut metagenome | biome: Human fecal sample; material: Feces; isolation source: fecal sample from pouch patient p29 | host: Homo sapiens | place: Israel: Tel-Aviv | collected 2016-09-14 | reverse complement strand
TATATAAGACTTGGCACAACAGGTCAATCGCTAGTTATCCATAGAGGTGGCGTAATCTAACAACCTACTAAGCTTGACTGGGTTTTCCATCCTTTCCAACCTATACAGTACCGCCACGTTCGCACTCAGCTACAGCTATTCAAACGGACCATTGGAATGTTTAAACAACCACATCAAAGTATTAAAACGCAATGCGTACGGTTTTTGCAGCTTTTATAATTTCAAACTACAATTATAATTCGTTATTGCAAAGTCTTTTTAACCAAAATAGACAGAACAGAAAGAGTTTTTTTCTTCTTTCTGTTCTGTCTAAATTATGCTAAGATTTCTCTTTACCAACATTATTTGATAAAGAGCCCTAAAAAAATGAAAAAAGACACTATCGACATCTTCGAAAAGATGCTACGTGATAATGTCTTTTAGTCATCTCCCACTTTAATGTGGGAAAAATGTGGGGAAAGTTGTCACAGAGTTTCAATCATCAGAGCGAAACCCTTGCTATTTCTTCGGTTCGTCCTCATCCATTTTCAGAACGGCCATGAAGGCTTCTTTTCGCTAGGTTGCAACTATATGCTTCCCTCATAATCTGAAATACGCTCTAACTAACTGTTAATCAGTGTTCCAAAGGGAGCGATTAAACTCTGCTATTTTCAAACTTTCTTAAATCGTCTATGATAATCTCAGTTTATGGTGGCAAACTGGTGGCACCATTGTTGGAACTGCATTACCAAAAATAATATAAAAATTAATCACGATTTTTCCATTTCCATCATTATCTTACCAATTTCATTTTCAATTTTATCTAAAACTATTTGTATTTCAAGCCTAACTTTGTGAATATCATCAATATACTGTTGCAATGTATAATTATCTGGTATTTTATTAGCATTATGTCTAGGGTCTTTAATTTCTAACAATCCTAATATTTGGTCAGGATACATATCAATTACCTTAAATTTCAAAGAAGATGCGTATAACCAAGATATTTTAATAGAAGGAAAGACACAATTATGGTTTAAATTCGATCCTTCGAATAGATTTATCAAAGACTTTTATAAAGTATGGGATTCAGAAGTTTTCTTTTTAGCAATCGAAGATAGCTTATTAATCAATCTCTACTATTCTAATAAGAACTATTTCAAAATTCCTGCTGCGAAAACGAGAATGAAGAAGGATGTATACTTTTTGTTTGATGTGGTGACTGACGTGCCGGACGCACGTAGCGATCATCGGCGTTATGACTATATAAAGTATACTTTCGTTGATCCAGAAAGGTATAAAGATTAAAGTAGGCTACCTAAAAAGGTAGCCCGGAACGGATTTTATCACCATACTTATAAAAGGAGATATTTTTAAGTTAGTATTAAGATTGTGTAATATGATGATATCTATATTTTATAGTATCAGTGCTATAAAATCAAAAATAAGTCACTAATTAACTACCACTCCAATTATAAGCCTTTTTTCTCACTTTTTTTCAAAAATATGGTATGCTTTTTAATGGCTTCAAATATAAAAGAGTTTAAAGCGGTAACACACTTATGGGGGAGTGGTTTTTGGGGAACGCTTTAAACTCTTCTTTATTATTATCTCATAATATAACCCAAATGTCTTTCCATTTAAAAATCAAAGTAAAACTTTTCAAATATACAGAAGTATAACTATGTGAAACATCCTTTCATTAATCCATAAAAGGATACATAAAAAAGCCACTCATTTGAGTGGCAATGGAGAAAAGCTTTAGCTTGTATAATACTCTTCAAAAAATTCTAACACAGAACGATTCAAATGGCTACATTAATGTACCCTGTAGGACTCGAACCTACGACCGGACGTTTATGAGCCGTCTGCTCTAACCAACTGAGCTAAGAGTACAGGTTGTTGCCACATAAAGCCATAAACAATCAACCAGTAGAAGGTGTGGCAACAATCCTGTTATCGCATAATTTTGGAGTGTGATTAGCTATGGGTGATAGTGAAGATATGCGATAACATCACTATTTTATCGAATAATTTTTATAGTTGTCAATATAGTTATGTAATGCTCCTCAACGAGGAGCTATTTTTATCGTTTAGGAATATTTAAATACCAACGTTTGTCATGGAAATCTTGCGCACCGCCTTTAGTGTTTCCCTCTGGATCATTCGTTGCCCGCATCATTACATAGACTTTCTTACTAGGAAAATTACGCATATTGAAAGATACATGATAACCAACATTTCCAGAAGTATTATAAGCTTGATTTACATCTGGTCTATAAATTCCATCAGCTCTTACTCGAGCTAATTCTTTCCCAGTATTGTAATCCATAATGAAAATATACTCGTATTTATAGTTAGCGATGTGCCATCCAGCGACGTGTAAGTTCGCATTTTCGATTTCTCCAAACTGATCAATGTGGGCGTAGTTCGTTCCATCTCTCAATGTAGGATTTGCTGCACCTGCTCTAGTTGGATCAATGACTGGTTTATCATCTGAAGTAGTTGGATTTTCATCGGTAAATCCATGAGCTAAATCATAAGCAAGCTTTTCTTTGCTAACTCCCATTTGCGATAAGTAACCATATGGATCTGTGTGGTTCCCCCAAACATAATTTGTCACCCACAAATGAGAAATGATTCCTTTTGTAAATAAAGAAGTTCCTTGATCAAGAGTCAATGGAATTCCATATTTTTTTGCACTATCTCTTGTATATTCAATATAAGCTCGATAGTTTTTTTCAAACAATGCTTTATCATATGTGCGCTGTAATTCAATCTGTACAGGCGCATAAGGATTAGCGTTACCAGCTCCCCACGAAACATATCCTTGCTCACCCACACGGTAAACAATCCCACCGTCACCAATAACATCTGTAGTATAAGGATTGCTTCCGTTATAATTATTTTTCATGTCGGCGGCTACGTTTCTTGCTGGTGCATCTATTCCAGTTTCGTGCAAAATAATTTTGTTAGGAATTGCTAATCTGGAGTCTCCTTGATTCGGCGCTAAATTATACTCGTCATTAATAGTATAGGCAAACCCATTAATTGGCAATAAAAAAAGAGCCATTAATAGGCTCATCGCAGTAATAGTAATTTTCTTTTTCATTTGTTTCCTCCTATTTTTTCAAATTAGTTTGCGTATAGATACCACTTGCAATCGCCCCCGCAACAATTCCAGAAATAGCTAATTGCTGCCAAGACCCTAAATCTGGATAGGTCAAAGACAAAACGACTGCAAACAAAATTCCCACAAGACAAGCTGATGGTGCCAACCATTTTGAAGGGATGAGATTTGGCCTCTTCATTACTTCGACCAATATAATTACAATTGGGCTAATAATGATGCCTGTTCCTAAAATTTCATTAATCGCTTTTTCCATTAAGTCACCTCCTTTACAATTTAGTCAAGAAATAGCCAATGATTGTAATGCCTAAACCGATCATGTAACCCCACGACCATTTATTATTGGCTTTCATTTCTCTAATATCATCAGCATTGTTCAAAGCGATAGAATATGCTTTTTCAGCTTGATCTTTTGCACTTTCTGCTTTTTCTCTTAGCGCTTCATAGTTATCAAGTTTAGTTTCAATACGAACTAAACGCTCGACAACATCTTGCACTGCCTCATCTTTCACTTACTCACCAACTCCCATAAGAAAAAGCGTGCTCAATTGAGTACGCTCTTTTTCTATAAATTAATATCATTTATTGTTGTCGTAATATGATCAACGTTACAATCCAGTAAACGTTGATGATCTTCTTTTTGGTATAAAGTCCATGTATTCACTTCAATCCCGTTTTCATGAAAAACTCGTACTCGTTCCGCAGTTAAATCTTCTGCATCTTGAATCACATCCACATCGAAATTATACTGTTTACACGTATTTAGTACATCGTCATTTAGATTATACGTGATCCACCAAATGTTCGCAGTCGGTAAATGTGCACGTAAAGCTTTTACTACGTCGATTCCAAAACTCATCAAAACACAATCGTTCAAACGAATATATTTTGAAATTGTTGTGTACAATGTTAAGTAGGCTGCCATAGGATAATTCCGCTGTCTCAATTCAATAATTGGCACAGCTTTATTCGCTACACACGCTTGCAAATACTCTTCGAGAGAAGGGATAATTTTTTCAGCGTCTGTCAGATTATCAATGTTTGGTCCTGCGTCTATCCGATACTGTCTTAATTCCTCAAAAGTCATATCTTGGACCCAGCCTGTCCCATTTGTTGTACGATCAATTGTTAAGTCATGCATCAATACCCAGATATTATCTTTCGTATTGATAATATCATTTTCATATGCCTTTATATTTTTTGGTGCTTTATAAAAAGCTGGCAATGAATTTTCTGGATAATCCTGACTATTCCCTGCATGAAGAATATATTTAGGAATAATCAGGTTGTTACTTTTCTCGGCTTTTCACCGCCCCAGTGACTTGTCCCGCAAATTGAGCTATGCCTGCTGTTCGATTCCAAGAGGCAAATTGTAATCCTTGCTCATTCATACCTACCTGGCAAACATCGTTGCTAATATTCGAAGTTGCAATACTACCTGTGCTGTAAGCATTGCTGTTGAAACGAAATTCTTCTGGAATACTAGCTATAGGTAATGGTGTTTTCCACGTGCCACTATTCTCTTTAGGAGATAATGCATAACTAACAACGACTATATCACCTATACGCTCAAAAGTGACCCAACCAGTAAAATCATCGTTAAAACCAGATTCAATTCGAAGTGAAGTGCGATTTGGTTTAATATTAGTTATCGCTTCATCTGTGTATTTTTTGGACTCATTGACTGCTTCTGTCTTCTTGGTGTCCGCATAACTTTCAGCTGCTGATTTATTTGTGTTGATTTGTTTAGCTAAATCATCGGCAATATTCGCAACGTTCGTGTTGACAGCTGCTATTGAATTATCGGTATAATTGTTTGCTTTACCAGTAATTTCAGATATTTTACCAGCTGTGGCCAGGTTATCTTCTACATATTCTGGTGCTAGATCCCAAACGTAGTCTTTTGGATTGTTTGAGTCTCGCATGCCGATTCCTCGGTATTTATATTGCTCAATATTCGGTGTTCGTGTTTCACCTTTTTCGATTTTGAGCCAATTAATAGTACATGCTCCAACTGTTGCGCCAGGCTGTTGAATTATTTGGAGCAAGTTCGGATGGTCTTGGCTAACTTTTGAGGTAGTAAATGTTAGAGACCACGTGTTTACGAGACCTTCAACTGGTTCCAAGCTCCCATAATTATAATCTTCAACAGCTTGCCCATACACTCTGAACGCTTGTGTAGATGGTTTGGTACCTTCTAACGTTATTGTGTAAGTATTACCCACAACAAACGGTTCTTGCATTTTAGCTGAGTAGAGGGTATATTTACTCGAACTGATTGGAAACTGTACAGCTGTATTCGCAATGTTTTCTTGCAGGGGTACTTTACTCAAATAGTAAGGTGCGTCTAGTAAATTTGGTTGGTATGGTGTAGCTGTTGAGCCAGCTTCAATCTTAATGTCATACAACTTAAATCCGCCATTTATTTTACCGTTTTGAGAAAAGCTAACACTAATGTAAAAACGATCTAAATTTGTGATTTCATATGCAACGTTGGCTGTACCTTTGATTGTTATTTCTTTTCCTATGTCATCTATTATCATGCTTGTATTATTTGCTTCTAATAGTACACTTCCCCCAGGTGTTTTACGATATACCAACCTTAATTTATTAATGTCTCCTGTAGTTCCTTCATCAAATCGCAATTTTGCACTTAGAGTATATGTTTTACCACTACCAACAGATGGCATATTAGGACTTGTTAACATCTCAATGCCGCCTGTACCGTCAGACGTAAAATGTAATATTCCGTTATCATCAGTTAGTGACCCATGATTACCCTTAATAAAATCGCTAGATTCCAATTTATTTACAAATAAATTCGGATTCCCACTATAATCATAGTCCCCGAAATCGATACTGTTGGCGTACATCTCATGGAGGTTTGTTTCCTTCAACACTTCGTCAATATTTTTTTCTGCGATTTCAATACGTGATTCTGCGTCTGAGAGTTTCTTTTCAATTTCTGGTAATTGCTTATTGATATCATTGATAGCAGTTGTCTTTGCCAGTTCTACTTCATGCAACAACACTTCAAAACTAGCTACATAATAATTTTTAGCTTCTTCATACGCTGCGTTAAATGGACTTTCTTTCATTGTAAATGCCAGATGTAATTCATCAGAACTTGATCCATCTGCAAAGGTTACTCCAATATACATTTCCACTTTTCCACGATAACCTAATAAAAATTCTGGAATAATAAAAGCTACTTTTCCATCAATAATACTTATCTCTTTCATATCCGTTCCATCTAAAACAAATTTCTTTTGTTTTCCGTCTTCTTCAATAATCAAAAGAACTGTTGGATTCGCGTTTAATAAATCGAGAGGTTTATCATTATCATCTACGAACTCAATAATAAATTGCGCACTTTCTTTATCGAAACTGTAAAAAACGTAATCACTACGTCCTTCAACTCGTCCTGTTATTTTTGGTTTAACTACAATCTTATCTTCTTTTCTAATTGTCACTTTATTCCCCCACTTTATTTATTTAATGCTATACCTAGAACTTGCCCAGTAAACTGCGCTACTCCACTTGGACGATTCCAAGAAGCAAACTGCAATCCTTGCTCATTCATACCTACAACACACGTTGCATCTGCAATTTCAGAAGAGCCTATCCCTCCTGAACTATATGCTTGTCCTGCAAATCTGTATTCAGGCAAAATCGTGTTATAGTCAATAATTGTCATCCATGTACCACTATTATTTTTAGGAGATAACGAATAATGAATGATAATTAGTTCACCATATCGTTCCATTCTGACCCATCCGGTAGTGTAATTCTTAAACCCTGAATCAATGTATAGATTTGACGAAGTTGGAATAAGCGATTTTCCATTATACTTAGGAACTTCTAAAAAATTCTTTTTTCCTTTCACATCTTGATCGCCTGCGATAGTTACCGCATTTTTTTCTATAGCTTGAGCAGTTGCAATTGGTGTCATTAATTTTGCGCTGTCTGATCCATCCTGTGCTTCTTTAATAGTTGCCAATCGTGCATCTGTTTGTTGTGCGACTCTTTGCGGTGTCATAAATTTGTTGGTGGCCATTCCCTGTTCTGCATCACTTTTTGTAGCTGTCGCAAAATTATCTAATTTATTGGTACGTCCATCAATTTCAGCAATTTCGTCAAGCAAGCCACTAAAATCTTTATTTTCTACAATATTCGCAATCAAAGTTTTGTACCTCTTGTAGTACTCAACTAGTTCTTGCAAATCCCAAAAATAATTTCCTTCCCAAATATTTTTACGAATACCAGGAAGAACACGATAATTGAAACACATCGTACTAAATAAATCTGATTCTGGTTCTTCACTGTCAGCGAAACTGAACCACGCTTCAAATTCTCCGACTTTTTGCACAAATGGATCAATCAATGTATAAGAAACACGACTTTTAGCATAGTCAACGGATTCTACCTTATCTCGCACTTTATAAGAACCAATTTGTGCGTTAAAAAAGACAACTTTATTATCAAAATCCAAAAGTTGTCCTTCTTCCACTATTTCAGCCTCAAAAGTTTGGCTATTTTTATCGTCTTGAATAATCCGAATCAGAGAAATATTATTATTCGGTTCTGTAGTACTCAAAATCATTTTATGATTGGGCACTTTTTTAACCCCCTTTATTAAAAGCTGATATAATCTCTCGCATTATGAAAATGCGCTGCAGATGATGGATAAAACTCGTCCATGAATTGAAAATGCAAATGTTCACCAGTCGATGGACCAGTAGTTCCCATCAAACCGATTTGCTGACCAGCGGTTACTTTCTGACCTTTTGAGACATCTACACGACTTTGATGTGCATATCCTGTATACATTCCATCATGGTGTTTTATTACTGTCCAGTTTCCATACCAATCGTAATAATTTGCATCGCCAGCGACAATAATCTCACCGTCAGCAGCAGCAAAAATTGGTGTATTTGGATTACCGTTTACCAAATCGATACCGTTATGGAATTCTTCTGTTCCTGGATTTGTTGGACTATCACGCCAGCCGAACTCGCTAGTCACTGTGATTGGATCAGCAATTGGTTTTACATATCCTTTTGAAACGGGAATTTCCAAATCTTTGAACTTGTCATACCATTCTTGTGACCACGTCGTCCGTTCAGGATGTGGATCACGCGGACGTTCGAAGTTAGCAACGAATGCTTGTGCTGCTGTGTTGATATCAGTCAGTGTCATGAATTGAGTCCAAGAATACGGATAAGAACTTGTCGCTATCCACTGGCCGTTTGGCGCGTGCCACATCAAGAGTTTGAACTGTGCAGTAATTGTGTCTGGATTGTCTGTAATTTTTGCTTGTGTCATTAAATTAATCATGTAGACACGTCCACTGCTTGCGCCAGTAGAATCTGTCCATTGCCATACACCATAACCAAAGCCCGGAGCACCATTTCCTTCGTCTGCAGTTGGATTTGCATCAGATTCGCCTTGAGCATTTCCTAATAAAGCAGCAGCCGCTTGCTTACTAAAACCAGCACCTAAAGCCATTGCCCAAATTTGCCAGTAACGTTTGTCGCGGTCGCTAGTCACTTCTGGTGGATATTGTCCATTCCAGCCGTTGTCATTTCCGCCTGAATTGCCACCATCAATTTCTTTCCCTTTTACTGTAAATTTTCCCTGAACATCCAAATCGCCAAAATAAATAGCTTTTCCATTTCCCAAAAGGACTAATCCCTTTCCTTCCGCCGGAGAAATCAGAATATACTTTCCATCACCATTTGTACGCATGACCAACGAATTACCTTCTAAAGGTGTTGGAGTAGATGCGTCTGGAAAAGGATTCCCAACCGAATCAGTTGTTCCTATTGTACCGACAGTTTTGCCATTGCTATAAAACTCCATTCCTTTTTTGGTTACTTCCATGATTGTCGCACCGTTATTGATAGCCCGAATAATCCCATTTGCCATTTCTAGCTGATCCCCAACAGCATTAAATGAAGTTTCGAAAATATCTGCACGTATCTTTCCTGCCTGAATAAAATCAGCATTGAAGACACCAGCAATAGTCCAAGCCGTTTTGAATTCATCATTCCAAAAATCTCCATCGATAAAACCAATGCCATCCGAGTTCATAACCAAAAAGTGATCCGATGTATCAATACTTTTGCCGTTCATAAAAACCATTTGGTAAGGTTCTCGTCCATTAGATTTACCTGTTTCGATTCCATTCATTAGCATGATTGATCCGCCGTCTTTGCCAGCTCCTCGTATAATGTCATCTTGGTATTTTCCGATTTCTGTTGATTGATAAAATGTCATCTTGCTTGATTCTAAACTAGAAATGTTGTTAACTACTTGCGCAGTTTGCTTTCGAGCATCTTTAGTTAGATTGTCGCCTAATTCTATACTTGTTTTTCCAGTCAATCGATCTACTTTCGTTTTAAAAATACGCGTTCGATAGTGATAGTTTCGATCGTACCGATGAATAGTCACAGTGTTTCCTATTACATCACCGCCTGTTACTTCTGCTTTAAACTGAGCTAAAGGCCTTGCTGCGTCTACTAAGGTAGCATAAGTACTTTGTAAAAGTTCTGTGGGATCTTCTATATCATCGAAGACAGTCACCGTTTCTCTTTTTCGCATACTCCCATCTTTTTGAGGAATCCCATACATTTGTGTAGTTTCTGGATTTTCAAGCCAATTTTGGCCTTTTGGTTTATCTAAAGGATCACCGTTCGACTTTTTCCATTCAATGTCCGTAAATTCAATTCTTCGTCCATAACCATCACCGACCTCTTCACCTTTCCCTCTACCGATAATAGAAGTATAGATAGAACTTCGATCTACTTCTTTCACAACAGATAAAGCTTTACTTCCATAGGTAAATCTCATGTTTGAATGCTCGCCCATTTGTTTATATGCTTCAATCCATTTATCTTTAACGCCATCTGCATCAAGCGAGCATCGAAAAACGAATTCCATGCCGAAAGTTTGCAACTCTTTCAATGCCTCTCTAACTGATACATAATAAAAAGTTGTAGTGATTGCTGGTAAAGTGGCTTCTGTGTACTCTATACGCCAGTTTCCTTCAGTAAACTCCATCAAACGTGATAATAGAATTGCTGTAGGCTGACCTGAAGGGCGTATGTCTTTAATGATATAAGCATCTAATTCATCTGGTGCAAAGCTTACTCCTGTGAATTCCAGCGTCTCGTTAGGATCATTTGTTTTTGTGATGCGATACAAAGAAAAAGATGATTCGTCTTCTCTGACGGCCATGAATCTCGCATCTTCAATTTCCTTATCGTATTTCGTAGTAACATACAATACATCATTTAGTAGCTCGCTTTTATCAGCAGTGATCTCTTTTTCTTGAGAAACTTCAATAAGGGTTTTTGTACTTTTTCTTTTAATCAATCTTTGCAAATGATCAAAGAAATAAACTGTTCCATTCAAATCGTTGCCCCCCTATAAAACACTTTTAAACTGCCGTTATTACTTGTGATTTTTTGACCTTGTGATAGATAAAAGTTTTCGAAATCACTTTCTAAATCAATGACTGACGTCCAGTTTTCGCCGTTAACTGTCACCTGTTCATTCACAAAATCAAAAACAACCAAATCACCAGTTTTGATAGCGGCATCGCTAATACTGATGGTTTGATTGCCATTTGTGATTTTTATTGAGTTATTCGCTGATAATACAGCCTCTATTTTTTTCGGAGTAACTGGGAATTGAATTGGATTACCAATATAACCATCACTTATCACTTCTCGCGTATATTTCAAAGGATCAGCACAATAGATACTAAAACTAGAAATCACTGAATTCGATTCAGGTGGTACTGAATCTGCTGTAGAATATCGTCCGTAATAATAATAATCTAATTCATCATGGAATCGAATTTCTACATCTTCTTTACGGTACAAGTAGTTAAGCAACTCTTTATATTTGAATTGAAATTTTTCTGGATTTTTATCTTCCAACTTATATGTGATTTTTAATTCTCGTGAAGGCAATGTCTGGTTTGTGATAATTGATCCTACATTAACAGACTGTTGTTCCAAGCTTACTGAAAGCATTTCTCTTCCTTCAACTGTTAGAGTTTGATATCCCTCTACCAAATCTTCCAAATACATTCCATCGTACATCAAAGCAGGAGTAGGAAGAAATTTTTTCGAAGCTCTGCGATTGATAAGTGTATCCTTGAATGAATACATTTTATTTTCCCATTGATCCATAATTTCCTCCTAAAATTCTAGATTTAAATCTGCCCCTTCACCTATCGCTTGAGAGATATCATCTACGAAGGCTCTGAAAGATTGTTTTCCAAGATTTACATTGAACACCGCCGGTTTAGAACTTCCGCCCATATTCACTTTATGCTCTATTTGCGTGTTAATGTTGCTGTTTGTTTTTTTCAAGTTAGCAGCTAGGTCAATTTCTGGCGTACTGCTGAAGGTATCTGCAATAATGCCAGCCATGTTCCCAACGTTGCTTTTAACCATGCCGAACCCATTCAATAAACCTGAATTAAGACTCTCCATGATCGCATTACCAGCTGGGATCAATAGTTTTCTATCATATTGAATTGGCCCTTTGTGTTCACGAATCCAATCACCGATGCCTCCAACAAAATCTTGAACACCTTTCCACTTCTCTTTCAACCCATCAAACAAACTACTCATGATAGCTTTACCGGCTTCTAACAAGTTAATATTTTTCAGATTGTCAAACCAGCCAATTACTTTGTTAACTGTGTCACTAACAGCGTTTACTAAATTGTTCCACGCTTCTTGAGCGCCATTTACTAAATTATTGAAAGTATCTATAGTACCTTGTTTTAGGTTTTCCCAGCCTTGAATGACGGTATCCTTAGTTCCGATAGCTAAATCAATAAACCAAGCTTTGAAAGAATTCCATAAATCTTTCGCTCCTTGAATTGTATTATTAAATAGGTTGATTGTTCCTTGTTTTAACGCGCTCCAACTGCTTATTAGCGTTTGCACTATATTATTAACAGTTTGGAAAAGCCATTGTTTTAGATTATTCCAAAGATCAATTGCCCCATATTTTATATCAATCCAAGTTTGAATTATAGCGAATTTCAATTCTATCCACATTCCAATTGCACTATATTTAATATCAGTCCATAAATTAGCAAAAAATAGCTTCAAATCAATCCAAATCATTGTGGCTTGATAAGTCACTTCGTTCCAGATATTAGAAATACTTTGTATAAACCCAGTCCATAAAGCAATAGCGCTATTTACTATTGCACCGATATATTCCGTGAATATGTTTTTTACAGATGCCCAAATATTCATTACAGATTGTACAAGTGTGTTCCAAATCAGATCTAAATCTTCTTTCATTTGTTTAAAATCTCCAGTGATTAGATCTATTATGAATAGTAGCGGTGCAGCAATCAAAGACTTAATAATCTCCCAAGCATTCACTATTATATTTTTTACTTCAAGAAATATAGTTTCTATTGCTTGGGTTATATTAGAAAATACATCTGAAAAACTACTTATGAATGGTCCGATGTATTTCAGTATAAAATCAAATCCTGATTTAATTTTACTTGTAATTGATTTCCAGATAGCTGACACGGTGTTTTTTAGTCCGTTCCATTTATTGCTAATACTTGAAACAACATCGCTGACTACTGAAACAACCTCTTCTTTTAAACTGTTCCAAGCTTCTGAAGCCGAGTTAGTTATGTTTGACCATAATTCTGAAAAGAATACTTTTGTTTCAGTCCATTTGTTTTTGATAAAATCTGCAGCTTTTCCAGGAGCTTCTTGAATCGTGGACCAAACGCCATCTACGTCTTTTTTGATGGACTTCCATAGATTTGTAAACCATTCACCTGTAGATTTCCATGCATTTTGGATCCATTCTACCGCTGTGCTAACAGCAGACTTGATTCCTTCCCATAATCCAATCCAAAAGTTTCTAAAATCTTCACTTGTATTCCATAAATAAATGAACCCAGCTACTAAAAGAGCTACCACTCCTATAACTAAAAATATCGGATTAGAAAAAAGACCTACAGCAGAACTTAATTTTTTGAATAATGAAATACTGTTACTTAATACACCTAAACCCACTTTCATGGTTTGGAACGCTTTAATTAGCATTCCTAATGCATATAATACTGGACCTATTGCAATGACAATTGTTCCTATAGCAACCACTAATTTTTGAGTTGATTCTGGAGCGCTCACAAATTTCTCTACCAAGTCAGAAACTGTATCTGCCACTTTTCTGATAGATGGAGCTAAAATCTTTTGAATGACAATTGCTGCAGATTCCAACGCTCCCAGCATTTGTTCAATAGATGATTTTGCATTATCTTGCATTGTTCTTGCCATTTCGTCAGCCGCACCATCTGAATTTTTAAGTGACGTTGTTAATTTTCCTAGCTTTTCTGGCCCTTTATCAATTAGTGCCATCATACCTGACAGAGACTCCTGTCCATATAACGTAACCAAAGCATTTTGTTGTTGCTCAGGTGTCAGCCCTTTAAAGGCATCTTTTAACATACCGATTTGATCTTTTAGAGGTTTCATTTTACCTTCAGCATCATAAAAGCTTAGACCTAAATCATTCATCACATCGATCATCGGCTTTGTAGGCTTTGCTAATCTAGAAAGTGCGCCACGAAGTGATGTACCTGCTTGAGAACCTTTAATACCAGCATCTGACATTATGCCAATAGCTGCGGATACTTCTTCAATAGAAAGTCCCATTGCATTCGCAACAGGTGCTATATATTTCATTGCTTCACCCATATCCGCGACTTCCGCGTTAGTATCTGCGGCAGCTCTAGCAAATATATCAGCGACATGTCCTGCTTGACTTGCATCAAGGTTAAAACCCCGCAATGCAGTTGCAGCATTTTCAGAAGCTAAAGCAACATCACCACCAGAAACAGCTGCCAAATCTAAAAGACCAGGCATTGCTTGCAAAATTTCTTGTGCATTAAATCCAGCAGAAGCGAGATTTTCCATTCCAGCAGCTGACTCCTTAGCGCTAAATGCTGTCTTAGCACCCAAATCAACAGCCTGTTGTCTTAATTCATCAAAAGACTTACCTGTTGCGCCAGAGATAGCTTTTACTCTACTCATCTGTTCTTCAAAATCGCCACCAACTTTAGCAGCTGCTACCCCAACGCCAAAAAGAGGAGCGGATATATATTTAGTCATTGAAGCTCCTGTACTCTTCATGATACTTCCTACAGCTGTTGTCATACTATTTGACTTCTTTTCAAAAGTTTTAACAGCTTCTTGTGCATCTTTAAAAGTTTTAACAAAGCCACTATCTGTAGCTTTTAACAATGCTTCAACAGAAAATTGTTCCATGTTTTTCCTCCTTTCCTCAAGAGTTAGCTTTAGTTAGTAAACTTTGAAATTTTTTATCTTGTTTTGAAAGTTCGGAAATTCCCATAATCGAATCTTCAATTTTTTGATAATTAAAGAATTCTTCAAAGGAGCGATACACAGGAACTGTCTTTTTGCCTACTTTTTTCTCCGCTTGAACTTGCTGATTTGCCCACGCTAATTCGTGAATTAATTTTTCTTTATCAAGCCAAGACAGTTGAGCTGCAGTCATTCGAACGCTATATTCATATAAAGTCATCCTTTCAATATCTGAGATATTGGTCATTCCCAAATATCGAAAGGAATTTATAAGAATTTGTTCATATGCAAGCGCAGAATCTATTCCGCCTGTTGTTTTTCTGCTTCTTTCAATTTCTGATTCAGGTTTCGAACCGCTAACTTTCCCGCATTTGACTCTGCTAATTCTTTTAAGACGTTATCAAACAATTTTTCAATGTCTTTAACTTCATCGATATAATCATCCAATTCATCTAATGTAATAGATTCATCTTCAGTTCTATTTGCTATTTCCAGAACTCGTGATAACGTGTTAACGTTATAAGAACGTAGCTCTGGTAAGACTTTTGCGGAGAGCCCCATTCCAAATTCCATATTTCCATCGACGAAAGGCATCACTTTATCTAATTCACGAACAAACTTGGTCCCGAATTTGAAAGAATAATCTTTTCCTTTAATTTTTAATTTCATTTTCCATCCTCCTTAAAATAAAAAGAAAGCATCTAAGCTCTCTTATGATCCTAGTGCAGTTGCTTTTACTGTATCTTTAAATGTATATTGGACAACCTCAGCCTGATTTTCTGTCAGCGTTGCGTATCCATCCTGACCGATACCATTTATAGCAAATGACAAACTTAATTCAACACTGTCTTCTGCTGTTGCAGACGGAGTAAATTCAGATACATACCCTTGGTAGTAAGTAGCTTTATATTTATCTGCATTGTCTTCTGTTCCCTGCTCTGCTTTATTAATTTCCCAAATTTCAATGATATCCCCATTTAATAAAGCTTGTTTCATTTCATCAACATGTGTGTCGCCTTTAGCAACGATTGAAGTAGCAGAGAAATCATATTCTACTGGACTTAAAGTTTGCACATTACCATCTTTTGTCACTGTAGAGTCTGAATCTCTTGATAAACCATTTTCGTGTTCTGTTTGAAATGCCATTTTCCAAGCAGCTTCCTGAGTTTCTTTTTTCAGTAATCTATATAACAAAATGACATCAATACCTTTTAATGCTTCCATGTTCTTCCTCCTATCTAATTCTAAATTCAAGTGTGACTACAGCCCGTTTTAGCGGTGTATTTGTTGTTGTATCATCCATTACTTGAATTCCACTTGCTTGGTAATTTAAAGCCCAATAATAGCCTTCCGTGGCTTCTATCAATCTAGCTTCATTAAAAAGAGCAGATGCCATATCTGACACCTGCTTTCGCTTCTTCTGTAATCCCCAAACGGATAAAACTACAATCACAGACCCTTTAATATCAGTTTTATTCACTTCATGGATGGTCTGAGTGTTCTCGAATTCCACAAAAGGATACCCAACGTCATCTAAAGGTTTATAATCGTATGTTTTATATCCGAGTTTGTCTTGAGATATTTTAAAAAGTTCATCAAAAATCGACTGATCTCTTGTCTTAATCATCATTTCACCAAAGCTTTCATTTCAGCCATAAATTTGACTTTTTGATAATTAAAAGCTGGTCTAACATAAGGCTGAGCCGACATAAAACGAGTTCCATATTCTACATAAGGAGCATAGTCTGCTGTCGGACCTACAACTCCAGTCAAACCAGCTTCTAAAAGACTCATGTTGATTGATCTTCGTAAGTAACCTGTGTCTACAGGCGCAGCTTTTTGCATTCGTTCAGTCATTTCAGCGGTATTACTTTTCACGACTTTTTGAACGTCATTAAGCGTTGCTGCTTGTTTCAGATGACGCATCAGTTGATCGATTCCTTTATATTTAAGTTGTGCCTTCATCAAGAACCACCTCTTGCACAATTAAGCTATTTCTATATGTTGGATTTCTAGCTGTTACTTGTTGCCAAGTCTTTCCTTCAATCTCGATATAGTCAAATGTAGGGATAGAAAATAGAGGCTGCGTCCTAATGACCTTCGCCCCTTCTTCCACACTACCAAAAATAGTCACACTTCTATCAGTGCCAATATCTGTCACGTTTGCCTCTGTTCTTGTTCTTTCTGGTTTGCCTTCAACCCACTCACCGAGATTTGGATCATATTTAGAGTCAGATGAACGTTTAACAAATATAATTTCATCTGTAAATCTCATATAAATTTAAACCTCCCTCGCTTTGGCTTGTACAACTCTTCCTGATCTTTACGCTTAAATTCGTCAATCTCATTTTGATACTCTGAAAAATCCGAATCGGGAAAAGCCATAGATAACCCTTCTTGAGAATATGACTGCATACCTTCTTGACCAATTCTATTGAATCTTTTCAATGATACTTCATATACAACTGTTTCAAATTCTTCAGGAACTTCTTGCGTATTTAACAAAGCTTTCATACGCTCATTCGTTCTTCGCTCAATAACTTCAAGCTTTTCATCTATTGTTCCTTTAAGAAGTTTTTTAATATCATCTGCAATCGTCATATTTTTTACTTCCTAACTACCAGGTTGGCCTGTCACATTTATTGAAGTAGTGAATTCTCCAGAAGTAAATGTGAATGTTGCTGACCCTTCTGATGCAATCGTTCCATCAAAACCACCATTTTCATTTTTGGTCACTGTTGCAATAGCTCCATCACTTGAAGTTGCTGTAGTAGCTGCAACAACAGCAGCTGCATCGCTAGCATCTGCAGGCACAGCTGAAATAGTAAATGTTTTAGTATCGCCTACTTTACCGGTCCATGTCTTTTGATTTGGCACAATACCAGTAGCAGGCGTTACTCTTTTGGGGAAATCTTTCCAAAAGCTTCATCTTTTACAATCATAAATCCAACATCCATTGTTGCACGCAAAGCAATCAGTTCTTGCTCAAACAAGTTAACTGGGGTTCCATCTTCATTAGTTAAAGTAGACAATTGAGCTTCTTCAGAAATCTTAAATGAAATATTATATGGGATTCCATAAAACATGTAATTAAAATCTCCAGCGTAAAGAGTACCTTTATCTAAAGACTTAAGGTCTACTACTGGTAATCCGTCAATTGTATTAGCAGAGCGATCATAAATAAACTCAACATTTGATCCGACTGTTTGAGCTGCAGAACGTAATTCTGTACGATTTTTTCGATTTGAAATAAACGCATTAGGTTCGAATTCATTTTCTGCTAACTTGTCTTCTAAGGCTAAGATATTATCGTAAGTTAATCCGCCTTCAACCACGTTACCAGCACTAATAACTGATTCGTCTAATGACTGAGGAAATGGATTTTCTTTATTTAATAAGGCGGCTGCATCAAATTTTTTATAAAAAGCTTCAGCAATTTTCGGCTGCATTTCTTCAAAGAAATCGGATAATTTATAATTTAAATATTCACGAGAAACTGGAAGAATGACACCGAGTTTTTTTGCAGTCATCGTAGCTTGCATCCATTTAGGTTTAGATGTTTTAATCTTTTCACCTTCACCAACCCAGTAGGCGCCAGGACCTTCAGCAAAGTATTCAAATTTCTTTTCTTTGTCAGTCATTTCTTCGTATTTTGCTAACTGCATGATCTTAGAGTTTTCCATAACTTCACTCAAAATGAGCGTATTATATTTATCAGGAATTTTTCCCTCTTTCGTTTCATATACCGTAACATTATCTGGATCCCATGTTTGAGCAAACATTTGCAAGTTCATTGGTAAAAGTTGTTTCTTTTTCATTAAGTTTTCCTCCTATTTGATAATTCGATTTTTAGCAGCTAGTTTAGCTACAGTTTCTTTAGTATTTTTCGATGCTGTAAATTGCCCACCTTCATTTGGTGGTGTTTGTCTTGCGTTTTCTTTCTTAATCAAAGAGGCAAAGTTAGTGATGACTGCTACAGCTTGTTTTGTGGCATCTGCATCATCAGAAACAATCAGCCCAAGCAAATCATCATCGTGTGGTAAATTTGCATCTATCAGCATTTTAGAAGCTTCTTTCGTCATTTCAGATAATGCTTGTCCACGCTTTAATTCAGCGATTTCAGCTTCTTTTTGTTTCAACTCATGCTGTAGTTTTTCTTCCGCATTCATTTTTGCCAGCTTTTTAGCTTCTTCTTTTTTTGCTTCTAGTTCTTTTTCCCACGCTGCTTTTGCTTTGTTCGTCTCAGCAGCAATCATTTTCGCTACTTCATCACGAGAAAATGTTTTGCCAGTATTGTTTTCTTCTTTTGCTGTGGGCGGTGTCTCTTGTGAGCCAGCTGGTAGGTTTCCTTTTTGTCCCTCATCACCAGATCCACCGTCTCCTGGTTCAGAAAAAAATTGTAAGCTCATTGGCATAAATAAACGTTTTTTCATGATTAATCCTCCACGGTTACGCCGCTACCCGATAAATTTGACCAGTTACGCCGGTCAGTCGGAACAGCTCAATATTTAACGCCCCGAGCAGTAGAGGGCAAAATAAAAAGCCGTTAAATTTTATAAACGACTTTTCTTGTCAAATCAAAATATTACTGTGAGCTGAGTTGGCTGATATAATAAATGTTTTGTTTTTGTGCAATATAGTTTTTTAAAACATCGTCAGCCTCTTCCATTGTTGTTTCAGAATTGATGAAAATGTACCATTGTTCTTTGGGTTTTGCCAAAATAATCAAGTTCTTAGCTTTCGGTCTCCACTCTTGACAGAACCCGAATCCTTCGATTTTTTCGATGATTTGTCTTGTTTCTTCCTTCATGATGTTTTCCTACCTTCCAAATTAAATATAGTTTTTTTGTTTCTATATTTAATATAGGACACGTGCACAAATGAACTTCGTTTTTTCTAGTTTTTTACACAACTTAATATTTTTTTAATATTTTGGTGCTGTACTGCATCGACAAAATGGATGCATATTAGGAGCGTTACTTCCTGGTTGCATATCGGCAACATCAAAAGCTTGATTATTTAACGGTATGCATAGCTTGCACGCCGTTGGTTCTGCTATATAGATGTACTGGGTAACGCCTGCATCCCTGTAACTTCGTTCTTGGATCCCTACCTGAACTCTAGTCGTTTCAGTCACCATCAAACGTTGAATGTTGAACTTAGTGTTTTCTCGTCCTTCAGCTGTTAAATATTCTGCCAATTTAGATGCAAGTTGCTTGGGATTTTTCCCCATCGTTATACTTCTCAGTAACAACCTATCTAATTCTGATTTCAATTCTGATTGATACATCCATAAGCGATCACTAAAAGACACGTCATCACTCAAAAAGGAGCTGTTTATTACTAGTTCTATCAGCTTTGCATATCCACTTGAAGCAATAGTCATTTCTAAAATGCCGGCTTGTCTCTTCAATTCAGCTAAACCAGCTTTTGTTAATTCATTCGAAAAGTACTTATCCAATTCATTAAACAGTGAAATCAGTTCAAGTCCGATATTAGCTTTTAAGAGCTCTAATCTATTTACACGCATCGTAAGATTGTATAGCTTTAATTCTTGGTTTGCTGTAGGAGAAAAATCTTTCTCTTTGACATACTTCTTTGCTTTGCGAGCGAATGCTTTGACATCCATTTCACTAGCACGCTTCATCGCTTCGCTACGAGTGATTTTCTGACCATTGGAGAAACTGTCCCACTGCGCGTCTATTTCTTTTTGTATCGCATCTTGTGCGTATTGCATGCGACTTTTAATTTCTGCCATGCGCTTTTTATCATCTTTAATTTGTTGCTTTTGCCATTCCTTTTCCCGTTTGATCCAATATTCTTGGGAGTTCATTTAATCACTCCCCTGTTTCATCTTTTTTGTTGTTAATTACTTCTTCACCATCCGAATCAAAAATGCCAATCTGCTTTTGCGTTTCTTTATTTACTCGTTTCAACTCTGCCTGTACATCTGGAACAAAAGAAGCGAGTCCTAAGATCGTCTCTTGACTGAGTTCAGCTCCAGCATCAACCAAAGATTTCAACTCTTCCAGAATGGCTTTAGGTAGATTAGGCGTAAATATTACACGTAAGCCTTTCAAATCGGAGTTATCCATTTCAGAAATACTTGATTTTAGGCTAAATAAAAGACGATAACGCCGCATAAGACCCTTTTTGAATAGCCTTTGCTTTGTTGCCGTCATTTGTTCAAATCCAAATAATTTATATTTCATCGCTTCTCCTGATTGCACTCCGGAAAAATTGTCATCAGTAAGATCAGGAACCATTGAGATTTCGTGGATATCCTTGCGTACTCTGTCTTTGTATGCTTCTACACCGTTCACATCATATTGTTTGTAAATATATCCTGCAGTCACACTTGTTTTATTACCGTTCACATCAGTTCCAGACTCAAGCAAAAGCATATTCGCTTCTTTCTGCTTGATGGCGTCCTCTGTGGATAGTCCTGCTGCTTCAATATCACCACTAATAACTAGAAGAGCATCGTTTAGATCAGTCATATAGTTGGCGGTATCAGACTGCCCTGTATCGTATAGATCAATCAAAGATAGTACATCTTCATACAAGCCCATCCGAAAACGATTAGGAGAATACTCTGTAATAGGTACCTCTTTATATTCATGCGGTTCATCTTGAGGATTCTTTAACTCAATTGCTGTTAGTGTCGTCTCATCATAAGTGATACTTTTTTCTTTTGTGTATACGATTGGTTGAATGTACTGTTTATCAGCATCCTTGTTGAATCTTGTCTTAGGATACCGTACAGCCAAAATAGGCTCTCGTTTTACTGTAGTATCATATACAACAAACGTTTCAAATACATTAGCCAAATTAACATAATCTGTATCATCTGAATCTCGATAGATAATCTCATAGGCTCTCCCATACTTATCCATATCAAGCCAGAGTTCAGCATTTAACCCATCTATGTCATTATTAGTATTAAACTCTTCGATTTCTTTTTGTTGATTTGTGTCCTCAATTTGCACTTTTATAGGATTGCCTGTGTTGTACCCAACATCAAACGTACAAAGAACTTTTCCAAAGTTATGTGCTGATCGATGATCCGCTTTTTCCTTTTCTCTACGTCTAAGGTTATCCATGATATTTGTATTTCTAGCTTTGTAATAATCATCTAATACACTTAGCCTTTTTACCTGATATTCATGATGATGTTTTATCATTGCTGCCAAAGTATCTAAATCGTTAAGTAAATCTTCTGCTGAGCTAAACCTATAGTGCAGATTGGAGTCTACGCTAAACTTTACATAATTTCTGTTCACGTCGTTCGAATAATGTATATCAGATCCATGTTCAAACTCGTTTACCTTATCCATTTTTCACGCCCCTTAAAACATTCTTCTGATTTTATTCCGCTGCTCCTTGGTAATGGTCGATTTCTTCTTGGCCCACATGTCTTCATTGAAGGCATATCTTGTCGCATCAATCGTATGGTTATCTTTATCCTCTAACCTTGGCTTAGGATTTCCATCGCGATCTGTTTGATAGTCGATGTTCTCGAATTCCTTAGCAATATTCGGAGTCCGTAGTGGATCAATACAAATAAAAGCCAAATCATCTAGCCACTGTTCACCGTACTCAACAGAACCAGGGCCTTTTTTCACGCCTTTTATTCCTTTCATGCCATGTTCATTAACTAATTCAGCATTACTCTTTGGCTCTGCGCTATCTGAAAATATCTCCTCATTTTGGTAACCTTTAGATTTAGCTTTGTTTGCAAATTCTCGATTGCTGATCTTCACGCCGTAAATTTCATCGATTGCATAAATACCGTTTTTCTTTTTGTCATAATGCCATCTGACGAACGCTAAAGGATCCGTTGCATATCCATAGTCCAAACCGTTGCGGATGTTATCAAAGTTAGCAACCATATCATCTGTAATAGAGCCTTTTTCAATCTGCAAGTTATCAAATGGTACGACACCTGAACCGATAGCTTCCCCCATGTACTCCCATCTGTATTTCAATGGTCTATTTCGCTTGACATTCTCCGCTTCTTCAATAAATTTCTTTGATAGATGAGGATTCCCTAAGTAGTCCGAGTGATGTACAAAAGTATTGGGATCAACAAAGCTAGACTCATACTTTTTATTTACCCATGACCGCTTTCGTTTGGGAGGGTTGTATGAATAATAGAAAGAATAATCAAATGGATACACTGTTTTTCTCTCTGAATCATTCCCTATTTTCCCTTCTAGTTCTTCACGCAACACAGAATTTTCAATCGTTGTGACTTCATCTTCATTTTTGAATTCTGCGAGTTCTTCAATCCACATAATGGCCAATGGGTAATCAGCATCTTTAATGGATTTAATTTTTTCTGGATCATCAGCACCAGCAAAATAGATTTTGTTTCCTCTTGGCTTATATGTTATTTCCAGTTTAGAATCAACAAAACGAAAAAGATGCCTCACTCCCATGACGTTTGCAGCACCTTTGAAGTTTGCGTATACAGATTTCAGAATTGTATTTTGTACCTTACGAACACCCAAAGCAGAGACAGGATATTCCATAATATCCAAAAGAATTCTCATAGGGATATGGAAAGATTTACCTGAACCACGACCGCCTTTCAAAACATAGCGCAAATGCTTTTTCCTTTTAGATGCAACCCAGAAAGGTTTGAATTGATCTAACACAATTTCCGATAATATAATCCTAGACATCTATATCATCTACAATCGTCACAACTTCCGTTGCCGTGATGTCTTGTTTATCAGTCCATAGCGCATATCGTTTACCAAGCAATTCAGCAGCTTTATTTGTATCACTGACCCTAGTTGGAATAGGAACAACTTTCGCTTCTTCAGTCTCCATAGTCATCTTTTTCAATTGTCCATCTTCGCCTGCTGATACCCATCGCTCTTCTTTTGAACGCAAGGTAACGACCTGGTGCTCGTCTTCCTGTCTGCGCATAACTCTGGTCAAATGTTCCAAAACTTCTTTTTGAGAAGCTATCTTGTCGCTCTGCAACTCTTCCAATCTTTTTTGGATATATTCTTGAACCTTAACATTACTCAACAGCCTACTTCCTTGCTGCTCAGCTGTTTTTTCACTGTATCCAGCTTTAATAGCTGATTGCTTAGCATTACCTGTGATGATGTACTCATCAGCAAAGGCTTGTTGCTTAGGATTTAATCTGCTCATTTTCCATCACCACCTTTCAATATGTGTAACTAATAACTGGTATGGATAGTTTCCATTCCGTCTAGTTCATAACTTCTAACTGTTTCTCTCAAATTAGGTAAAGTTCTTGATACTAGAGTTAGAATCAACACAGCTTTACCTTCTCCGATTTCTGTGATATCTACGTTCGCATAACAACCGCCCCAAACCGGTTTAATTTCAATGGTGGTTTCTCCATTAGCAGTAATAGAGTTTTCTACCCATTTACGATCGTTTTCAATTTCCAATGCTTTCTTATACACTTTTGATAACTCTTTGCTTACTGTTGTTTTTAGAACAGCTTCATAAAAATTTTTTATGATAAGTACCTCCTAATATTTTTCTGAATATATTCGTCTTTCCAATATCCATGACCGCAATAAAGAAGTTTGCATTTATCGATCTCTTTTGGTGTTGCTTCTCTCCCCATTTCAACAATGGAGTACTTCTTTTTGATTTGTACAGAACGCACAACACGCACTGAACAATCATCAATGGTTCGAGGATATTCATTAGTTAGTGATACATACCAGTAGTTTCTCATTATGTATCACTCTTTCTGTTGGTTACTGGCAGAAAAGGTTCGCATCATAAATTCCATAGCCTGTCCTTCATTAAACCCTTGTAGAATAAGCTGGTCATAGAAATACTTAGCTTGTTTTGCGATTAACGCTAAGCTTTTTTGAGTTTCATAGAATGTCGCCTCCATGGTTTGATTTGCTTCATTCGTTTTAAATAACTCTCTTAATTGGTTTTCATTCATAGATAAAACTCCTTTCAAAATAAAAAGACCACTCAAAGAGTGGTCTTCATTATCAATTCCTTAAACTCATAAACCGATCATATGCTTCTTTATCTTGGATCAATTTGAAGTATTCAATATCCCTTTCCGCAATAAGTTCGTTATATTTTATCTGATCTTTTTTATTTGAACCATTTATAGAATTTTTGATTAACTCAGTTAATGGCTCGCCAATTCCTTTTTTGAAGTTAAATCCAATAAGCTGAAGAACATTTAAAGTATTTATGGATAGCAGTGACTCAAATGCATCCAAAGATTCAATTAATTTTATTGTCTTTAATCGCTCTTCTACTTCTTGTGTTTCGGCTAATTCTTCAAGAAATTTTTTCATAATTGGTAAAACAGTTGAGGAAATATACTTCAGATCGTCTTCACTCAATTTTTGTGCGATGAATTCTTCTTGGTAAGATTTTGCTATGGCTTCTAACTCTTGTTTATCATCAAGCAATTCATAAATCATATCGTTCATTTCAGCAATTATTTTTTTATCATCTCTGCTTTGTTTTACAGCTTTAAGTTTTGATGAAATTGATGTTGCTGTAGTTTTTAGTGCTACCTCGGTAAGCCTCGCGCTTAGTTCAACTAATTGTGGATCCATTTGTTTTTCCCTCTTCTCAATCTTTTTGTTTAAATTATAACAAATAGACTGTTTCGGTAAAGGAGAATCTAAATAAAAATTATCTACTTGACCCCAAGAGGTATCCATTAATGACACAGCCATTTCTAATCCTCCTTTGTGCAAAATAAAAAGACCACTCAAAGAGTGATCTAATATGTAATGCACAGGCAGGGACGTTTCCGATCCTGTGCTTGAGTCATTTGACGATTCATTTGTACCAAATCCCAAAACTCAATCTAACCTAACCAACTATGTAATAGCAACCTACACCGATTCCATCGATTACTATCGACCTCGCCTTGCTCGTGTACTTTGAGCGCCCATTTCCAACCCTCAGTTGCTAATGAATACTGAAACAGAATACCGTCTCTGTTCATGACCAACGCGACAGTACAAAGCTTTGTCGCAAGCAGGTTATCGTATTCCTAATAACCCCAACTAATGTTTCTCTCCTAACCTACACCTGAGAGTGGCGCACGTCTGCGCTAGTATTTTATGCCTTCTAACTGCTAGTGGCATCCCGACTAGTCAGCCAATTCATCGGCATCCGATAAGATGAATTGTTTCCGTAGGTTCCTTAAGTCACTGGCAATGAATCGAACATTGCATGGTCAATCATAAAACGTTAAGGTTATCCCTCGACGTATTGACCTTATTTTTAAGCGTCTACCTTTCCGCCACAGCGACACTATAAAATTATTCTTAGTGCTACTATTTTTTATTTTGCCCATTTTTAAATCCAATCATATAGACATTAAGACAGAGCGCAAAAATTGAAATTATTAATGGAATCATTTCTCTTCACCCACCTTTAGTTATCGTGTGAATAATTAAAAAACAATAGACAGCAACAAAATAACATTGCTTTGATAATTTGGTATAAACCACTATAAATTTCTTTTCTTGCAATTATTTTTAATATATGCTAGATTATCAACCGATATAGTCACTGCCTGTACTAGCGGAAACTAGTGCAGGTTTTTTGTTCTATTTACTCAAAAGTTATTACGATAAATTAATATTGTGAAAATAAATACTAAGCGTATAATTTTAGTTATCAGCGAGTGGTCCGCTGAAATAATTTATAAGGAGAAAAGGTAATGTCTAATAATTTTAGCGGTTTTGATGATCTAACTAGTCATCTAAACAAAATGTCAAAAGCTGCTCAAGAGCTAGATGGAGATAATGAGATTCCTATGGCTGATCTGTTAACCGATTCTTTTATTTCCAAAAACACTAGTTGTCAAAGCCTTGACGAATTTTTCGAAAAAAGTGGTTTTGATGTAAGTAGCGAAGAAGCCTTTGCAGCTATCCCTGATGAAGATATGGATAGATTCGTGTCCCAAAACTCGAATTTCAACACATGGACTGATATGCTTGGAACTGCCACACAGGAATATGTTGCTAAGAAACTTGGATTTTAAATTTCTCAATCAATTCTAATGTTTCTTCTAACTGATTAACTTGGTTTTGTGCCAACTTAATCAGTTTTTTTAATTCAACAAGATTTGATACATTGAATTTCATTTTAATTTCATTAAAAATGGAATCGTCTGCTTCTCTATTTTTTTGTACAACTGATCTGTACTTTTCTACTGAATGATCCTCAATTACTTGTTCCAAATGTTTTTTGTACTCTTTACATACAGCTTCTTTTTGGATCAATTCTAAACGTTGTTGCTCAATAATATCAATCAACCGTTCCCGATCCATACCTTGATACTTTATTTGTTCGACTTCCATTCGTTTTCCCTCCAATACATAAATTAATAGACAGCAACGGATGATAGATAATAAGAATAATTTAGAAGGAGTTGAAATTCACATCCTTATTCTTAATATTTCCGCTGCTGTCTATCGAAGCTTAATTAAACGATGAGGGAGATTTCCTCCCTTACATTTTATTTTGTCGAAGTCCTGTTTCCTAATCTTTCGACACTACCATAATATCACTGGTAAATGGCTAAAAACCGCCATCATTCCGCCAAAAAACCGCCAAATTATTTATAAGCAATTATTTTTCCGTGTTTATATGCTTCTGCAAACTCTATTAGAGCTTCCGACTTCATCCGTTGTATACTTCTTTCTGAATAACCCACTTCACGGCTAATTCTGTAGTTTGAGAAGCTGTCTGGTACACAGAAGCTGTAGTAGAGTATCTGACGACTAATCAGACTAAGAGCCATCAAGGCTGCTAAAATCGCATCTCTCTCTGCTTCTATATCCATCATTTGAATGATCGCGTCTTCTGCCTTATTGACGTGCTTTGGTGCCTTCGGCATATCGGTTATGATAGGCGACTTAATGTCTATCAAAGAGCGACCTGCCATCCGCTCCAAGCGCCGAAAGTTCTTCAGCACATCTCTCGCATTACATCTTGTCTGTTTGAAATCTACCTCTCGTAACAATTGCATCAAGTCAAACCGCTCCTTTATGTGATATAATAAACTTGTGGAATTTATTAGATCAGTCGGAGCGATCCGGCTTTTTTATTTGCCGAGTTACACTTCTCGACTTACATAGCTCACAACAGCTGCATAGTAAGTTGTACAACCGGACTTAGAAGCCGTTAAAGATATATGCTGAATTTCATTATTCTTTGCAAATTCATTTAATTTTTCTTCTAATTCATAGCGTGTGTCCTCTTCAAAGATTTTAAATTCCATTGTTTATAACCTCCATATCCACCAATCTCGCTACAGCTAAATTCTTTTTGCTTTTCGCTAACCACTTGTCACATTTCATCGTGTTTTCAATGCGAATGATTGCCGAGTGGTTATAGACGTGTTCTACATATCCACGAAATGGATAGATGAACTCTTCTGCTTCACATCGAACCATGTCGCCGACTTTGAATTTTGGTTTCTCACGTGTTTTAGGGTTCTTTGTCGGCATGTCTAGCATTAAACCGCCGATACCATGACTACTAGCGTAAAATCCGTCTTTTAGTTTCATTATGCTTCCTCCTCAATCGTCCAAGCATTTGTAAATTTCTCTAAGCTTATTAGTTCATCTTCATTTAAATATCCGTAACCATATAAGGATTCTAAAAGGTCGTCTTTAGAATATCCTCTAAAGTCAAGTCTGAGACCGCTTAGGATGTATACAAAGGTTTTATTTCCATAAAACTTGATTGTGTATGCTTTCATTTCTATTCCTCTTGTTCTAATCCTTCTAATTCTTCATCCAAAACATAAATCGCACCAAATCTTCTTGTGTACCATTTACATAAAGATTCAGTTCTGCTCCAACTGCAACTAGAATTCCGATAATTAACAGGACAATACCTGTCACTGTATATTTTCTTCCTTTTCTACTTTCACAGATGAGGTAGTATCCTAGAAATGCTAGTAAGCCACCAATCGCACACCAAAATATTGTTAAACCTATCATTCGCTTTCCTCCAAATCACTCGACTTCACGAATACACCATCTACCATTTTTCCTGTGCGTCCTTTGATTTCGTTGTACGCCATTTCTAAACACTCTTGTACATTTGTCCCTTTTTGCATGGAAAGGATAATCAGAGTGACGATTACGTCTCCTACGCTATCTTTAAATAGCTCATCATTACTTCTTGCCATTGCTGAAGCGATTTCTCCGAATTCCTCAGCTACTTCAAAAACTGTGCTTTTGGATCTGCCTGGTTTAATCCCTTATCTTTTGCCCACTGCTCTACTTTTGTGATTAGTTCGTCCATTATTCATTCTCCTTTATATATTTAAGTTGGATAATACAACTTGTAACAAATGAAGCTAATGTTAAAATTGTGCCGATTGGTGTTAAAAAACCGCTTTTTATCGTATTAATTAATATAGCTACAAATATCGTTATATAGAATAAAAAGTGAATTGACGCTAACATTGAATTAAACATCTAGTCCTCCTCGAAATACTCATTCAGTATCTCTCTATACTTTTCTACAAATTTGAAACGATCTTGATGAAGTTTCTTGCTCCAATTTGTTTGCCGATCCAGCTCACGCATCTGATCGAACCCTTTTTGAATTTCGTTGTAATAGAATTCAATGTTTGCTGCTGCTTTCCAATGCCTGCTACTTCGCACTCCTGCTCCTGTTTCAGCCATTTCCAACTTAACTAATTCCGCTCGTTCTTTTGATTTTTTGTCTTTCTGAATCTTCATCATGATTTTCTTGAGGATGATGTCACTGTATTGTGTAATGAGATCCATTATTTCTCCTCCACATACTTAAATTGACGTCCTTTAGAATCAATATCCATATTCTTCGCTCTATCCCAGATGATGTTTTTGCTCAGCCCAGTAATTTCAGATAACTGTTCAGCGGTACCTGTCACTAGAATTCGGTCACCATGCCAGATTGCAATTTTTCTCGGCATTCTCCGTTTGGTTTTTTCAGCCCACATTGATTTACCGAGCTTTTGGACTTCTGCAACTATTTCTTTGTCTTCTTGCCAAGATTCTGACTTGGTTAATTCAGCAATTCTTTTCATTGCTACTTTCTTATCCACATTCATTCCTCCAATCTACGAATCTCCCTTCTTAAATTCTCAATGTGCAAATCGATTGCCTTCCTCGCCGTTTCATTGACCATCACTGCCTTTGTCCGCTCCAGATCGTCAATTTCACGCTGAATGCTTCGAATTCGCATTTGAATCACTTCTTCTGTTGTCATGATAGACCACCTCTTTAAAAACGCTCTTCCTTGAACGTATTCCGATATTTTTTGGCTAATATCAACGGCACTTGATATTGATGACAGAACAACTTTGCCTTGATCTTAAAGTCTTTTGTCTGCATTCCTTTGACATCTACGACTTTGACAAGTTTGCCGTTTTTATAAAATGTGAAGTCAGGAATATACTCGATCTTGCGATACTTCTTTCCGTCTAGTTCAAATTTCGGCATCAGCTCAAATCGTTCCTGAAGTTTTACTTTCCAGCCGTTCGCTTCCGCTTGCCACAAGGCTAGATCGTAGTACTCTGCTTCTGCGATAGAATCGAACTTGATACCTCGATGAACAGTCTTTTTATTACGGTATTTATTCATGCGATACTACCTTTCACTGGTTTTATACGCTTGTCTGCTGTTTGTTGGAATTTCAGCGCATAACCTTCTGAATTCTTAAATATCCTAGAAACAATTCTTTCGCCGTAGGCTTCTCTTAGCTCAGGACCAGATAAGTTTGTTGTGATGATCGTTGCTTTGTTCTGTCTGGCTTCTAAGAGCGTGTTTAACGTGTTGTTTGTAAACTGCCTACTGTTTGATACCCCGCTACCTAGTTCAGCTCCAATATCGTCAAAAACCACCAAATCAGTTGTTTTGATATCGGCTATAAGCGATCCTTCAATTTCTTTTCTCAGTTCAGCATTGTTATAAGAGAACTTTATTTGCTCTAATAATTCTTGATAGCTTATAAAAAGTATTTTCTTGTCATAATTTGAGCGCTCAAGTATTTCCCAAGCTGTAGCCATTGATAAGTGGCTTTTCCCGCTTCCTGATTTCCCTGATAGAATAAAATGTGCAGGATGGTTCAGCAGAACCTCATTCGTATAGCTTTTAGCTTTTTCTAAAGCAATTTTCGTTTCTTGGTCCACTACGTGATAATTCTCCATTTTGCATTTAAACAAAGTTTTATCTGTTAATACCGAACCATTTTGAAAAAAACTCAACGCTCGTGCTTTTAAGCTGTCGTTATATATCCGTTCGGTCTGTATATCCTCTTTCACACGTAACGCTTTATAACCACAACTCATGCATGTTGGTTTACAGCGTTCTGAACCATCCTTATTTTTAGCTCGCCAACTATACAAAGGTTCGCTACATTCTGGACATTTTCCGCTTTGCACTAATACTCTTCTTATTAGTTTCTCCATAGCATTTGCTAGGCTTTCCATGTGATGCATCTCCTTTTTAAATTGGCAAGTCGTCATATTCACTAGGATTGCTGTACTGTAATTTTTGACTTTGCTTTTTATGATTATTTTTATCTGCCTTGATTTCGAATTTAAGCTTCTCAAATTTTTCTCGCAGTTTCTTAGCACTTCTAATATTTCCAAACCAAAATTCATTTGTAGGTAGCCAATTGATCACATACTCAATCGCTTCTATAGATGCTTTATCTCTTTCTTCCATCAACCTGATTGTGTCTGCCCATTTTTCGATATCTACTTTATTCATTTCTTTTGGAAAATCTTCAGTTAAATTACTTTGCAATTTTTTAGCAAGGCGTAAGTGTTCGTCAGAATACTTACCTTTCTTTTCTTCTTTATCTATATCTATATCTATATCTTTCTCTAACTCTATCTCTAGGCGACCTTTTCCAGACAACTTCTGGACATTGTCCTCCTTTGCTCTTTGGATTCGTTTTTGCCTAGCGTATTCAGTCTCTGATCCTACTAATTCACTTAGCTGATTTAGATATATCTCTCCGCTGTCCAGTATTTTTATTAGTCCGATTTTGTTGAATAGATCCATAGCGACTTTCACTGTGTCCGTATTTGAATTTGTTAGTTTTGCTAGAGATTCGGGATCGTAAGGTATCATCAGATTACCTACATTTCTAACTAGTATTCCTTCTGTCTTTAGAGATTTAAGACAGAGTTTCAGATAAAATAAACAATATTCTTTACCATTCGGTTGTTCTTCCAACCATTCGATGGTATCTTCTTCGAAAAAATCTTCTTTTAATTTAAGCCAGTAATAGCGTTTCTTTTGTTTGTCTGACACTTCAATACCACCTTTTCCTTATCCTCCGATATTTAACTTTTTGATTGTCTCCTGGTTTAACTTGATCCCTTTGATTTGATATTTATTTTTGAAATTGATCACACCTATTTTGTGTTTCTCTGTGTGATGGATTCTGCAGAGTGCTGCAAATGTGTACTCTGCATGATCAACTTCTTTGCGCTTTCGTCTTCCTAACGCTTTATCAAAGTGATCGATATCAGCTCCTGTTTTGCCACAGATACAGCAGACTCTTTTTGTGATGCATTTGTAAAAGTAATACTCTTGGTTGCCTGGTAAAATCTCATAGCCTTCTTTAAAGGGGATATGGTGTTCAAAAATAAAATCTAAGATGATATTTGCTAAGACATTTGCATCGCTCACTGTTGAGCTTGACTCGTCTTTAAGGCTTATAGAACGTCCTGTGACACCTTCAAAACGGAAGTAGAAGAATTCCTTCCAGAAGTCCGTTGGCATTCCTGTATCGATGAAAATATCGCCTATGAGCGCATAGATGAAGTTTCTTTGCTGTACTGTGAACCGACGTGGATCAATAAAGCGAATTTCAATGACTCGATCGCCATCGTAGCCGTCATACATCGTCTTCAATCGCTCGATATTCACTTCTTCATTGATTCTTGCCACTATCTGGTTGCCTTTGAATCTTCTTAGTACCGCCGAGTATGAGTCTATTAACGGTTTAAACATTCATATCACTTCTCTTTTGTTTCTTCTCTGTACTGATCTTCAAGCCAGTTAACGCCTCGTTTTAGAATGCCCAAGTCTCTCTTGGTCCATTTACTGTCATCAGCGGTTATAGAAGCCGCATCAGTCAATGCAACAATTGCTTCATCAATTGATTTTTCGTACTTGTTAGCAACCAGTTGTAAAGCATCCAAGAATAGCTTTTTGCTTCTTTGAGTAGCTGGTTCAAGCATCGAGACGTCTTCTGGCATATCTTCACCAGCAAATATATATAGCCCTAGCCCAAACATTGCTAGATTTTTTACAAGACAGCGCATGATCGTTTTGTTGATATCAAACATAGTTGCTGCTTCAACTCGCTTTTCGATTTTTCCAACAATCTCTTTTTTCTTCGTTTCGTTATTCCACTGATAATCATTGACTTCGTAGGTATATGGCTCATCTTTCATTGCCTTGTTTGCACCATCCATGACTGGTAACCACATGTCACGCTTTACTCCGTTGACTGTGATACTGGTAAAAACCATATAGCCTGTTTTTTCATCAAAGAGGTATGGACGATGCGTTTCTGGATCACGATAGATTTCATAATCTACTGCCTCACACACTTTGCTAACTTCTGCCCAAGCCCATGCCCACGAAAGATAAGTGAGGTTATTTCGTTTTTCAGTAACACCTTTCACATTTATTTTGTATAAGCTATTAAAAAGCGTATTATCACTTCTATTTTTCAAAGGTTGTTCCTTTTCACTCATCAAATTCTGCCTCCATTTCAGCGATGTATTTTTTGCCTTGTCCGTAATAAGAGATATCGATCAAGTTATCCCTTTCGTACTCTTCTAGCGCATTAATCAAGCCATCTTCGATGACATAGATATATTCAGGTTTTTTGGACTTTTTCGATAAATGGATAAGATAGACATGATCCCGAATACTCACAAAATTTCCCAAATCGTCTTGATCACATGCTAGTTCTTCATCCGTCAAAAGATTACGTCTGATTTTTCGATTGCTTGTTTCCTTGATATTCGATTTGCCCCAACTAGGATCAGTCAAATATTGATCTAGAGTGGAAAGTTCTTTTTTCATGTGGTAACATCTCCTTAGATGTATTTTCTTTGTGACTCATTGCTTTGGTCGGCTGAGTCACTTTTTTATTTGTTGCCATGCTTTTTGCTTATCAATATGTTGCTTGCTTAAAATAATAGAACGGCTATTTGCCCACCAATTATCAGCAATCACTTTACCGATTTTTAGCGCTTCTTCTCGTGCCATAGTTGCTCCTTTCTTTTGAATCAAGCAGATTGATTAAAACCATCAATGCTGCGAACAAACTTCCCCCGATAATACTTTGGTGTGCTACTATCACTAATAGCCCTAGGATGAATCCTATAAAAAGTGTGTCTGTCTTCTTCATAATCTAATCTCCCTATTTTTTATTTCTAGCATTCTCAAATCCTCAAGTTCAGAAGCGATTAGTTCAGCTTGTCTATCTGGTAGCTCATCGGCTTTTCTAAGCGCTTCACGATCATCTTGTAATTGTTTCCTGCGTTGTTTAATCAAACGGAGAGTTTGATGTTCTTGTTGCAATGTGTAGGACATAAACTCATTCTCCTTTGCCTTTAGAACTCAAAGTTTTCTTTCAAAAATCTTTGGAGCTCCGATCGTTCAATTCTGATGTCTAACTTACTCCACTGCTGTGTTTTTAAGCCTAGGTTTATCCAATGTGTTAATTTGTCATCACCAATGCCTAAAACTTTTTTTACCTCTGATTTGTTTGGATATGGAGGAAGCTCCACTGATTTGTTCATAAGGCGCAATCGTTCGTCCAACGAATTAAGCACAGCATTCGTAATCTGTGTAGTTAATTCTGAAACTACTAAATTATCTGGAATTGTTATTTGCATAATTTTTCTCCTTTTCTAATTCTGCTAGCACTGCCTCAATTGGCTTGATTTGTTTATCTGGCTTTCTACGTCCATTCATAATATCCGACATGTAAGCTGTTGAAATATCAAGCTGTTCAGCTAACCAAGCTTGACTCTTGTCATGCGTAGCTAACGCCACACGTACTTTTAAAATGAAGTCCTGCGACATAACTAACTCCTCCTAAACATCCATTCTTGTTTGTCTTAATTCGAATTTCGTTACACTAGATGGTTCCCAACTATTAATAAAGTCCATCACCTTTTCGTAGTGTTTGGCTCTCAGTTGAGTCCGTGCTCCTACACCTGAAATCTTTTTGACTCCACTGTTTATATCTTTGAAAAGTAATCCAATAGTTTTACGATTTGAGCGATTAATTGAGTAGGCATCCGCTACTTCGTACACTCTTTTATTAATTCGAGAAGAAATAATGCTGTATTCACCTTGTGGTAACGGCTGATTTTCTTTTAAATCGAAAACTTCTTGTTCAATGACATCCACTCGTTGATTAGTTTCCTCACTTGCTTCTAAAGCTAGTAGTGCCAATCCTCTTTTTGTAGTTGGAATGGATACTGATTTCTCTTTTATTGTTTTTTCCATTTCATTGAATGCGTTTATATACTGCAATTTAAATTGCAATGCTTTCTTTCCAGTAAATCCCATAGCAAGCAATGTAAATCCATCACGATTCATAATTATTTGACGATATTTTTGTTTGTTTTGGGGATGAATATAAGTATCTTCGTAAAATAGGTCTGCATAATTTTGTGCCACCCCTTCTTTCAGCTCATCGATGGCTTTTAGAACAACTTTATGTTCTTTCCCGAACACCTCCGCTACTTGCAAACTAGTCGTTACTGCTTGTTGATCTTTCATAATTACTAAGTTTGTCATATGTGTATCTCTCCCTTGTTAAATTCTGTAAGCTAATAAAATTAGCTAATTTTGTTGACACTTTCTACAAAGTTTTGTAGAATAAGTGCATAGTTAAATAAGCGCAGAATTACCCTATAAATTAACATTCTAAGTTTCCCGACCTCGAATTTGTTTACTTTATTAGGTGTCTTTCTTATTGCTTGTTAGCTTATTAAATTAGCTTACGAACATATATTATTATAAAGTTTTGTAGATGTCAACGATTATCTACAAAGTTTTTAAGATGTGTTTTAGGCATGATCGGAGAATCATTATTATGACAACATTTGAGAGAGTAAAAATGTTAGCAGATAAACGCAAAATATCTATTGTCGAATTGGAAGAAAAACTTAATTTTAGTAAAAATTCACTTTACGCGTGGAAAAAAAGTAAGCCATCCATTGATAAACTAAATGCAGTTGCTGACTATTTTAATGTCTCAACTGATTATTTGTTAGGACGCACAGATGATCCCGACATAGGAGTTGCACCAGAGGAAAGAAAACTAACTGTGGAAGAAGCTTTAGCATCTGTTATGAGTAGCGACGGAAAACCGCTCACCGATAATGATAGGGAAATACTATCAGCTATGATTGAAGCATATTTAGAGAAAAAAGATAACTAAATAAGTAGGTGAGTCAGTTGGACAATCAAATTGAAATGATAATTAATGAACTCGGCGTTAAGGTGGAAGAAAAAGAACATCTTGACGCAGATGGTCATTATATCGCATGTATGAATACCATAGTAATAAAAGCTAATTTATCTAAGTATAGAAGACAAAGAACCTTATTACATGAATTGGGACACGCTTCTAAACATCATGATAATTATTTTTTATATAACTTAGCATTCTCTCTACATTCAAAAATGGAATATGAAGCTGATCGCTTTATGATTGAAAATTTATTAGATAGCTATATTGCAAAATCTGAATTGGAACCACACAACATCAATTACATGAAATTTATCGAAGATAATAATTTAAGTGTTCGCTTCGAACCGCTTGTGAAAGAATTATTAAAAGCTCGCATTTATTGTTATGTAGCTCTCTAATATTTTTTTAAACAAAAAAAGAACATATGTTCAAAAAAGAAAGGTGAACTAAAATGATATATCCAGAATTCAAAGAATGGTTAGAAAAAAACACAATCGGATACGAAACATTTATCATCAAAGCTACTAATTATCAAATTGAAAAAAATAAAAATAGACCCCCAAAAAAACGCTGGGATGATAAGAAAATAGATAAAGCTGTATTAGAAATGTGGAAACAAGTCGTGACTAACTTGTATCAAACAATTCGTAAAGAAAAAGGAGTTCCATTAATTAACGGGAAGGAAATATGGCTTGAATTTATAGAGGAACAAGGACTGATCGAATTTTTCAATGATAGCATGGCAGAATTAGAATTTGAATAGGGGTAATATTGATGGCAATGATAAAACAATATAAAAAGAAAAATGGCGAAAAAGCATGGTACTTTAAAACTTATCTCGGTATTGATCCGCTAACAGGAAAGAAAAAATATACTACTAAACGAGGATTTAGAACACAAAAAGAAGCAAAAACAGCACTTTCTAGGTTAGAACTAGAATTACAAAAAACAGGAATGCCCACAAGTACAAATACTACTTTCAAAGAAGCAGCAGAATTATGGCTAGAAAGCTACAAAAAAACTGTAAAAGAAAGTTCATATTCAAGGACTAAAATAATCTTTAATAAACATATATATCCCAAATTTGGAAATATTAAGCTTTCTAAAATTAATACGGCATATTGTCAAAAGGTAGTAAATGATTGGAGTGAAAAAGGAACTTCAAAGCAGTACCCTCTTTTCATAAACTATATGAAC
>SKEH01000237.1_pt1 | contig 37790 bp, 43 predicted proteins | sample 4826571 | NCBI WGS metagenome assembly SKEH01 (sample SAMN11008814, study PRJNA524170) | human gut metagenome | biome: Human fecal sample; material: Feces; isolation source: fecal sample from pouch patient p29 | host: Homo sapiens | place: Israel: Tel-Aviv | collected 2016-09-14 | reverse complement strand
TAATTACCCCTGCTGGTATGATTTACGATCACCATGCAAATTACATTACTGCTCGAACTACGAATGGTGAAATTGGTATTTTGCCAAATATGATTTCAACGATTGCTGGACTTGAAATTGATGAACTCAAAGTTCGTCGTCCAGACGATGAAACACACGTGGATTATATTGCAGTAAATGGTGGAATTATCGAAATAAAAGATAGTCTTGTAACAATTGTTGCGGACTCCGCTGAACGTAATCGCGATATTGATGTTTCGCGTGCGGAACGTGCAAAAATTCGTGCGGAAAAAGCACTTGAAGTTGCTAAAGCTGAGAAAAAATCAGATGAAATAAAAAGAGCGGAAGTAGCACTCCATCGGGCGCTCAACCGATTGAACGTTTCGTCTCATAGATAAAAAGCACCTACGGGTGTTTTTTTATCTCAGATTAAAATGTTGCAAAAACAAGACATTAATGTTAAGATTATAAACAGTAATGATTTGAGAATCTAAGAAATAAGTGAGGGAGAATGTGATTCTTGATTATTGTCGAGATCTGTTTGATATCCTAGAAAATTTAGAAGTGCTTTTAAAAAGTTCAGAAAAATTAAGAGAGGATTATCGGCAAAAAATAACAGACCAGATAGCGCGTCAGGCATCGATTTTAGATATTTTAGTTTCAATTGGAATGATTGTTTATTTAATGCCAGACAAGACAGTGTTTTTTAGTAATCTGGTTCCGGGTACAGGACCTGTTGACCTGTTTTTTAGAATGTCTGCAATTACTTTTCTCTCTTTAGTTTTGGGTTATGGAGCCAGATTAGGATTGACTTGGCTTTGGCAACGGAATTTTTTACCGGCTGGAAGAAAAGATATTGCACGTTTATTTAAAAAGAAATATTTAAGAAAACAAAAAGAGATAGTTGAGCAAATTCAAAGAGTTTTGGACAGTGAGATGATAAAAGATTCAAAACTGCCGAGCGATTATATGAATACAAAAAGTCTTAATTATATTATAGATTGTTTGGAAGCGGGGGAAGTCAGTACCTTAAAAGAAGCCATTAATTTATTAGAATTAGAATCGCGTGATTCGCATGTCCATTCTTTAATTAAGACTGAAAATAATACTATCACAAGAGCATGGACCTTGATTAGAAATGACAAAGAAGAAAGGAGTTAAATGAAAAAAATTAAATTAATAATTAGCGAAAAAAATGTAATTTTTGGACTACTTTTAGTAATTTTTATTTTAGGATTTTTTCCGAATGTAAAATTTAACTCTGACTCTCTAAGTCATGGAAATGTAAAAATTGAAAATAGAGTTGCTGCGGATACGATAACTGATGTTGCTGAAAAAGAAACAGTAACAATTAATTTTTATGATTCGGTGAATCGCAACTCTAAAGTCCAAAGTTCAGAAACAATGACAGTTAATGTTGGTGAGTATGTTTGGCCCGTTAATTTGGGTGATACGGCAGACCAATCATTAAAAAATGTCTATCATATCTACCAAATTCCTCAAATTGCTAATTATACTTATCAGTCCAGTAGTCAATCATCGCCCTTACTTGTCACTGATAATCCAGCAAATAATGTTATAAATCTTTATTATAAGAATGATAAACAACAGAGTCAGGTAACGATTAATTTCTTTAATTCAGAAAATCAGTCCTCTAAAGTTCAAGATTCAGAAACAATGACCGTTAATGTTGGTGAATATGTATGGGCAGTTGATTTTGGTGCAATGGCGAATCAGTCGTTAAGTAATGTCTACCATATGTACCAAATTCCTCAAATTGCTAATTATACTTATCAGTCCAGTAGTCAATCAACAGCCTTGCTTGTCACTGATAATCCAGCAAATAATGTCATAAATCTTTATTATAAAAGGGATAAGAGTCAAGTAACAATAAATTACCTTGATTCTGATAGCGGTAAATCGATTAGTCCTTCTAAAAATGTAGACGTCAATGTTGGCGATTATGTTTGGATTATTTCTTTTGCTAATAAAAGTACAGAACAGTTCAAAATGGGAATTTATTGGTGTGTTGCTCCCCCAATTACAGGTTATTCCTTTGACCATCGAACACCAATTAAAGTAAAAGAAAATCCAGAAGAAAATGTGGTTAATCTCTACTATAATGCTGACCCTCTTCCTGCCAAATATACCTTTAATTATGAATATGCAAAAGATACACCAGATCAATCTGAGACGCTTCCTCCGTCGCAAATAGTTGAAAAAGGGGATTCTGTTTCATCTAAGCTTCCCTACGGTTATTCAATTTCAAAAGTTGTAAATGTAGATGATGAAAATGAGTCTTATTCAAGTCTTGAAGAGGCACTTGAGAACCAAAAGGGCAGTGAAGCAAAAACTTTTAGAGTAATTGTTTCAGCAAATAAAAGCAGTTTAAAATTAACCGTTCATGAGCCAAATGGCGAAATTAAAATAGAGGATTTCTCTGGACTTTATGGGGCAACTTATCAGCTTCCAATTGAGAAAAACTTGATTTTTAATGGAAAAATTTATCATGCTATCATCACAATTACTAAAAGAGATTGGCGGATGGGCACTAGTATTAGTCTTGCCCAAAGTCCTGATGAAATTGCTTCTTTATTAAAAGATAATATTTTAGTTGGAAAATATGACAGTTCAGTCATTTCAATCGATGTCTCTTATAAGGAAGAAGGAATAGTACCAATTCCTCCTTCTGATGGTGGAGATAATAGTAGCTCGTCAACACAATCTTCAGAAAAAACTGCGGACAAAACGGATACTGAAAAAAATAATGAAGATAAAATAGTTTCTTCAACTACCACTCCTCCACCAGTAAGTAAAGAAAAAGAAAGCTCAGTAGAGAAGAAAAAAGAAGTCGAACAAGTTCATTCAGAAAATAAAGTCATACCTAAAAAAGAAATAAAACTTCCCTTAGCACCACCAACTCCATCATTTTCTACGGCGGAAAAAGTGATAGCTAGCCCATCAGTTACAAGTGAAATCAACCAAGAAGCACACATTCTTAAAATGAGAATTGCAGGTGCGGCTGGACTTGCTACTGGTACTGTCTCAGCTTATGGCATTTTACGAGCTTTAAAAATGATGATTCAACATTTTGGTAAGCTAGGTAAATTTTAGATAAGTGAGTTAAAGTCAATTGAATATAAAAAAAGCACCCTTAGGTGCTTTTTTTATTTACGCATTCAGAACTTTTGATAAGAAGTCTTGTAAACGGGGATGTTTTGGGCTATCAAAGAGTTCTTCTGGTGTACCATCTTCCAAGATAACTCCACCATCCGTAAAGATTACGCGGTTAGCAACTTTACGCGCAAAGCCCATTTCGTGAGTAACAATAAGCATTGTCATTCCTTCTTCGGCCAATTTTTGCATAACGGCTAGTACGTCACCAACCATTTCAGGGTCAAGTGCTGAGGTTGGCTCGTCAAAGAGCATAACGTCAGGATTCATTGCGAGGGCACGGGCGATAGCAACACGTTGTTTTTGACCTCCTGAAAGCATTTCAGGCATTGCATCTTTTTTATCTAACAAGCCAACTGTTTCAAGAAGTTGAATTGCTTTTTTATCTGCATCGTCTTTTGACATCTTTTTCAGTTCAACTGGAGCATAAGTAATATTTTGCAACACAGTCATATTTGGGAAAAGATTGAAATGTTGGAAAACCATTCCAACGTTTTGACGAACAAGATTAAGATTTGTATTTTTATCAGTAAGGTTAAATCCGTCAATAATAATATCGCCAGAAGTAGCTGTTTCAAGCCCATTTAAAGCTCTAAGAAAAGTTGATTTTCCAGAACCCGAAGGGCCAATGATGCAGACTACATCACCTTTTTCAAATTTTGTTGTAATTCCTTTTAGAACTTCGTTTTTTCCAAAAGATTTGTGAAGATCAGTGACTTCGATTTGAGTATTGATTCCCATATTAGTATGTTCTCCTTATTTCATTCTTTTTTCTACACGACGTCCGATCCACATCAAGAAGAGGAGGACAATCATGTAAACTAAACCAATTAATCCATAAACACGGAAGGCTTGGAAGTTACGTGCCACAATAATTTGACCTGTTTGGAGCAATTCAACAAGTCCGATAACTGAAACTAATGTTGTATCTTTCAATGTGATGATGAATTGGTTAATCAAACTAGGGATTGTAATTTTAATGGCTTGAGGTAAGATAACTTTGCGCATTGATGTCAGGTAAGTCACACCGAGTGAACGACTGGCTTCCATTTGTCCAGAAGGTACAGCTTGAACACCAGAACGAACGATTTCTGCAATATAAGCAGAAGAGTTCAAAGTAAGGGCAATAACACCCGCTGTAAATTCATTAAGTGGTGATTGATGACCAGTAATGATTTGTAACAGGTTAGGAATTCCGTAGAAGATAAAGATTGTTAATACTAAGAGCGGAATTGAACGGTTAAGGTCAACATAGACGCGTGCAATTGTACGAAGAATCTTGCTTGGAGCTACTGAGAAGAGTCCAAAGATAATTCCGACGATCATTGCTAAGATAAATGAGAGAATGGCAAGTTCAAGTGTAACGAGTAAACCATGGCCAATTTGTTCCCAGTTATTTTGTAAAATACCAAAGAAAGTATTTTCTTTTGCACTTGATTGGATTGTTTTAGCATCACTCGCTAAATATTTATCAATGATTTTATCATATTCACCATTGGCACGGAGATTTGCTAAACCATTGTTAAACATTTCAATCAACTCTGGATTGCTTCCTTTTTTAACAGCAAATCCATATTGTCCGTCAGGAATTGGTTTAATTGGTGTGGCAAATTTTTGCCCTTGTTTAATGGCGTATTTAATGACGGGTTCGTCATCCATTAGAGCATTGATAGAACCGTTATTCAATGATGAATACATGGTTGTTGCATCAGTGAAAGTTTTTACAGTGTAGCCATATTCTTTTGCATGGGCATTAAGATAATCAAAAGAAGCAGTTCCGTTTTTAGCACCAAGTGTTTTACCTTTAAGGTCTTTCCATGACTTGATAGAGTCATCTGTACTTGATGTGGCAATAGTCAAGTTTGAAGAATAGTAAGGACTACCATAATCGAAAACTTGTTTACGAGCATCAGTGATTGACATTCCTGACATCATTCCGTCAGCATGTCCAGATTGAACAGAGTCAACAGCTGCTTGGAAACCAATGAAATTCCATTTTAGTTTGAAACCTTGGTTTTTAGCAATAGCGTTAAGCAAGTCAACGTCGATACCAGTGAATTGTTTATCATCATTTTGGAATTCAAATGGAGCGAAGCTATTATCTGAAGCAATGGTGTAAACATCTTTTTTAGGTGTTGCTTTTTTAGTGGCAGTAATCCCATATTTTTTGAGGATTTTATCATAATCTCCGTTTGATTTCATTTCAGCGAGTGCTTTATTGAAACCATCGACGAGCGTTGAATTTTTGCCTTTCATTACGGCAAAACCATAGCCTCCTGGAAGGGAGATTGATGGGAAGTTCATTGCTAAATCTTGCCCTTGTTTCATAGCGTAAGAAATAACTGGAACTTCGTCCATTGCTCCAACAATATTACCAGAGCTTAGAGCGGCAAACATATGAACACCGTCAGAATAGGTTTTGATTGTGTAACCATATTTCTTTTGATTTTCTTGAAGCCATGTCTGTGCAGCAGTCCCATTTTTTGCTCCAACTGCTTTACCTTTAAGATCACTGTAATCAGAAAGTTTAGAGTCTTTAGTTGTAGCAATGGTTAATGCTGATGTATAGTAAGGATTTGAAAAATCAAAAGTTTCTTTACGTTCGTCAGTGATTGTCATTCCTGCAATTACACCATCTACTTGTCCAGCTTTAAGGTTTTGGAGAGCTGCATCAAAACCAGGATATGACATTTCTAGTTTCCAGTCATTGATTTTAGCAACTTCTTGCATGATATCAACATCAATCCCTACCCATTTTTTCTGACCATTTTGAAATTCAAATGGAGCGTATGAGCTATCGGATGCAATTTTTACAGTTGTCTCGGCTTTAACCGAAGGTGCGACTAGGAAAGCTGTAACAGTGGCAAGCATCATTGCCAGAGCGAAAAATAATTTCTTCATTTTGTCTCCTCGAATATGAGATTTGAACCTATCCTTTAATATAAAAAAATGAAAATTAAAAAAATGTTCTTCTAAATAAGTATTGGAATAACATTCTTTTAGTTTCCTATATTAGGAGCTAAGCTCAGTTTATTTTATTCTGGGAAAATTATACCACAAAAGTAGCTTATAAGCAAGTTGATGTCAGGTTTTCTGACATTGTTTGACCATTGAATTTGAGATTTCCCTGATAAAATATAAGAAAGTTGTTATTGTCAAAAAGGGCTTTTTATTGTAAAATTGAACGAGTGCTTGAATGAATTCTTCATGTATTCTATTTAAGTAAATAGAACTATTGTAAGAATTTTTAACTTTTGAAAAGGAATATTATGTTTGTACAACTTTCGATTTTTGGTTTCTTTAATGATTGGATGGCTAATTTTGCCCAGATGCCTAATGGTCATATTTGGATATATGTTGTTTTAGGGGCGATTATATTTATTGAAACAGGATTAGTTATTTTCCCCTTCTTGCCTGGGGATTCCATTTTATTTTTTGTTGGTTCTTTGGCAGCAATGTCAAACGGAAAATTATCCATTGGTTTATTGATTTTGGTGATGGGGATTATTGCTTTCATTGCTAATCTGTTGAATTATGAAATTGGTCGAAGATTTGGGGATGTCATTCCAAAACATAAATGGCTTTCTCGCTTCTTAAAACCAGAATATATGGAAGAAGCTCATCAATTTTTTGAAAAATGGGGTTCTTGGGCCATTTTCTTAGGGCGATTCATGCCAATCATTCGGACGATTGTTCCATTTACAGCTGGTGCTGGTAAAATGCCACATAAAAAATTTATTTTCTTTAACTTCATCGGTGGTTTTGCTTGGGTTATTGTTGCCTTAGGTGCAGGCTATTTATTTGGTGGAATTCCTTTTGTTAAAAAACATTTTGAAATCATCATGATTGCCATTGTTTTTGTGTCACTACTACCGGCAATTATTGGCATTTTGAAACGCGTTCTTGGAAGTCGCAAGGAAGCTTAACTTTATGATAAAATAGGACTTACAAAACTGTCAGTCCTTTTTTTTATCGATTGATATGTCAATGACAATAGAATTTACTGACAAAGACACTAGCATAGCTGAGCCTTTTGCGTCTTGCGCAATTATTGATATATTAGTAGTTTCATCAGTAATTTTGGAGAATTTTTATGAACATTAACGGCTACACTCGTATGGCTGCTGTTGTAGCAAACCCAATTAAACACAGCTTGTCACCTTTTATTCATAATCTGGCTTTTGATTTAACGAATGAAAATGGTGTTTATTTAGCATGGGAAGTTGAGGCGGAAAAATTGCCAGCTATTGTGGAAAATGTTCGTACTTTGGACATGTATGGACTTAATATTTCAATGCCTTATAAAGGCGAAATCATCAAATTCATGGATGAATTGAGTCCGGCAGCTGAATTAATTGGAGCTGTTAATACGGTAGTTAATCAATCAGGGAAATTAACTGGACACAACACAGATGGCATAGGATTTTTCAATAGTTTAGAAAAATATCATTTCAGTATCCAAAATAAACAAATACTTATTCTTGGTGGAGGGGGTGCAGCAATTGCAATTATTGCTCAGGCGGCTTTGTCTGGAGCTAAAAAAATTGTGGTCGCAGCAAGAAAATCAGCCTCATATATTCCGCTAAAAGAGAAATTGGAAAAGCTATCAGTAAAAACAGGGATTGAAATTTTACTGACAGACTTATCTGAAGCTGATAGATTACAAAAAGAGTTGAAACAGACTAACTTATTAGTAAATGCAACCTCAGTCGGAATGGATGGAGAATCTTTGCCACTGGAAAAGAACTTAGTTCTTCCTGAAAAACTTTTGGTGGTAGATGCTATTTATAAAGTAAGAGAAACACCATTTTTACGTTGGGCAAAAGAGCAAGGAGCTCAAACTGAAAATGGACTTGGCATGCTCATTGGACAGGCGGCGGAAAGCTTTTATTTATGGACAGGTAAAAAAATGCCTGTTGCAGAAATTACATTAGAAATGGAGAAAGAAGCATGAAATTAAATGTGAATTTACCAGAACATCCCTATGATGTCATCATCGAAAATGGGGCCTTGGCTAATATTGGAACTTGGGTTTCTTCATTGTGGAAGAAGCAAAAAATTGTTTTGATTTCTGATAATCATGTCAACGAACTTTATGGTCAAAAAGTTGTTGGCCAACTTGAAAAAGTAGGTTTTGAAGTGGCAACTTTTGAATTTCCAGAAGGAGAAGCCAGTAAAAATTTACTGACAGCCGAAAATGCTTGGAACTTTTGTGCCGAATTTGGACTGACTCGTTCTGACGGAATTATTGCACTCGGTGGTGGAGTGACAGGTGATTTAGCTGGTTTTGTAGCCTCTACTTACATGCGTGGCATCCATTTCTTACAAATTCCAACAAGTTTGACCGCCCAAGTGGATAGTTCTATTGGTGGGAAAACAGGAATTAATTCCAAAATGGCTAAGAATATGATTGGGACTTTTACACAACCTGACGGGGTTTTAATTGACCCAGAAGTTCTGCAAACGCTCGGCCAAAGAGAATTTCGTGAAGGATTGGGAGAGGTCATCAAGTGCGCCCTAATTGCTGACAAAGACCTCTGGAATTTACTGACAGACTTGTCAGCGGATGATTTGGTAAAAAAGCTTGATAAGATTGAAGAAATTATCTATCGGTCTTGTGAAGTAAAACGAAAAGTGGTTGTTGATGATGAATTAGACAATGGTGTACGGCTCTATTTGAACTTTGGTCATACAATTGGACATGCTGTTGAAAATACTGCAGGCTATGGCAAAGTGATGCATGGAGAAGCAGTTGCTATTGGAATGGTTCAAATCAGTAAAATTGCCGAACTCAAAGGTCTTATGCCCAAAGGAATTACTGACCAGATCCGAAAGATGGTCAAAAAATTTGGTTTACCTGACGAATATCAACCTTGGGATGAAGAGCTTTTGTTTAAAGCATTAACTCATGATAAAAAAGCACGAGGAAGAATCATCAAAACCGTTATTGTTCCTGAAATTGGCACCGCTAAAATTAATGAAGTGACTTTTGAAGAAATGAAAGACTATCTCAAAAAATAACTTGAGTTATTCGGAGAGGAACCCTATCTAAAAATTACAAAAATGTGGTAGCATTAAAAAACTCCCAGCTTTTATAAAAGCTGTAAAAACACTTATTTAAAGGAGAAACGATGTATATTTACCTAGCTTTTGCTTTAGTTGGCGGTTTTTTACTTGCTAATCAAAATCCAATCAATGCGGATTTACGAAAAATTGTTGGCTCACCATTTTTAGCCTCTGGAATTTCCAACTTTGTTGGTTCGATTTTTTTAGGAATCATCACTTTAGTGACAAGTCAAACACTTTTTCCTAGTTTTCAATTTGTTGGCTCACACCCAGCATGGATATGGATTGGTGGGGTTCTTGGTGGGATTTTCCTAACGTCTAATGTTTTACTTTTTCCAAGATTAGGAGCTGTCCAAACAGTGATTTTACCTATTTTGGGTCAAATATTGATGGGGGCACTTATTGATTCATTTGGCTGGTTTCATGCCATGCAACTTCCGATGACTCTGATGCGCTTTTTGGGAATTATTATTACTTTAGCTGGTGTTATTGTCGCGGTTGTTCTTCCTAATTTAAAAGAAAAAGAAGCAGAAACGCACCAAACTAACTTACTAGGCTGGCGAATTTGGGCGGTCATCGTTGGGGCAATGTCGGCTGCTCAACAAGCAATTAATGGCCGATTGGGAGTTTTACTTGAAAATACTGCACAAGCAGCCTTTGTTTCGTTCTTCATTGGATTTTTAGCTATTTTTATCGTGTCGCTTTTTATTGACCACCGTTTGCCAAAAATTTCAGAATTAAAAAAAGCAAAACCTTGGAATGGAATTGGTGGATTTTTAGGAGCCTCATTCGTTTTTGCAACAGTCGTTGTTGTTCCGCAAATTGGTGCAGGGCTGACAATTATGATGGGCTTGATTGGACAAATTTTAGGCAGTATGTTGGTTCAACAATTTGGTTGGTGGCGCTCAAGTAAATATGGCATTCAAATTTGGCAAATTGTTGGGATTCTAATTATGCTGACCGGAATAATATTCATTAAATTTTTATAAAGTAGCTAGTAATATGGAACAGGGCTTCACGCTCACTACCTTCCGTCTGCGCGTTCACTAAGCAGTAATACCTATAAAAGAACTTAGAAAATTGAGGATAATCACTCTAAAATGTTTACTCAAAAATCATTTGAAATTTTTAAAATAGAAGGTTTAGAACCAAGAATGACTGAGATTCGTTCTGAAATTCAACCTGTTTTTTCTGAAATTGGTCAAAAGTTACTGACAGAGCTGTCAGTAAAAATTCCAAATCAAGAATTTTACTTTCACATCGCTCAACATCGCAGAAGAACAGCAAATGCGCCTGAAAATACTTGGTCAGCAATTTCCACAAAAGCCCGTGGTTATAAAATGGAAGCCCATTTTCAATTAGGAATTTGGGAAGATTACGTTTTTATTTATTTATCAATGATAGACCAGCCTAAAAAGCAAAAAGAATACGCCAACTTACTGACAAATCTGTCAGTAGAAAAGTTACTGACAGAAGATTTCGTAATCTCAAAAGACCATACAAAAGCAGAAACTTATCCCCTGTCAGCATTTAGAGAAGCCGCTGAACGCTTAGGAAAAGTAAAAAAATCTGAATTGGAAATTGGACGGCTTTGGCCTAAAGAAAGATTTCACGGCAAAGAGGACTCAATAATTCTAGCGGAAATGATAGAAACAATTGACCAACTCCTACCGATTTATCAAAAATTAATGGAGGTCTAATCTAATGACGACATTTATTTGGGATTTAGATGGAACACTAATTGATAGCTATGAGGTGTTTTTAGAAGCCTTGTCCGAATCATTTGCAAACTTTAACCTACCATTTGACCGAGAAACAGTATATAATTTTATAAAGGGTCAGTCAGTCAATGCTTTACTAAAAGAACAACCCGTTCCTTTTCAAGAAATAAAAGAAGATTTCACGGCAAATTCGACAGCTAAAAATGACAAAATTAAATTAATGGTTGGTGCAAAAGCCGTTTTAGATTGGACTCAAAAAGAAAATATTCAAAATTTCATTTATACTCACAAAGGGAAAAATGCTTATGATTTGCTTAATCAGCTGGAAATTTCCCCCTATTTTTTAGAAATAGTCACTTCTGAAAATGGATTTAAAAGAAAACCTCATCCTGAAGCAATCAATTATTTACTTGAGAAGTATAAATTAAAGCCTGAAGAAACCTATTATATTGGTGACCGAATCCTTGATATTGAAGCAGCCCATAATAGTGGTATTTATTCAATCAATTTTCTGTCAGCAAAAAATTCACAGCAAATTAATAAATTAACAGATATTATTCAAATATTTGAGGAAAATTAATGGCAGATTATATTAAGTGGTTACGTAGTAAAGTTGGACACCAACAAATCATAACCGTTGCGCTTGTTGCCTTTCTTGAAAATGAAAATGGTGAAGTCCTGCTTCAAAAAAGAATGGATTCAGGACTTTGGGATTTACCTGGGGGGTGTTTGGAACTGGGTGAGACGCTTGAAGAAGCTTTACGTCGTGAAGTTTATGAAGAAACGGGAAGTAATGATTTTGAAATTCTCAAACAATTTGCTACCTATAATTGGGGAGACTTTTCCTATCCAAATGGGGATAAAGTTCAACCAATAGATATTTGCTACGCCTGCAAAATATCTAAAAAATCAATTGATTTAGAATACCAAGACGAAGAGACAAAAGCGCTCGCTTGGGTAAATTTAAAAACAGATAATAAGCCTCTGTTCAATCCAAAAATGCAGCAGGCAATCAATGACTATCTAAAAATGGAGGTATAAAATGCGTTATTTTACAGCGGGAGAATCTCACGGCCCAAGACTTACAGCAATTATTGAAGGAGTGCCAGCCGGTCTCTCATTGTCAGCAGAAGATATTAATATTGAACTTAAACGTCGTCAAGGCGGCTATGGTCGTGGTGGTCGGATGAAAATTGAGTCTGACCAAGTTGAAATTACTTCAGGCGTTCGACACGGAAAAACAATTGGTAGCCCGATTACACTTAATGTTACAAACCGTGACTTCAAGAATTGGGAACAGATTATGGCAACCCAAGATGTTGAAGATAAAATTAAAAAACAACGTCGTTTGACCAAACCGCGCCCAGGACATGCCGATTTAGTTGGCGGAATGAAATATGAATTTGAAGACTTACGAAATGTTTTAGAACGTTCGTCAGCGCGTGAAACAACAATGCGTGTTGCGGTTGGAGCTGTGGCAAAAAAACTACTTCACGAATTAGAGATTGAAATAGCCAATCATGTCGTAAATTTTGGCGGACGAGAAATTACAAGTCCAGAAAATTTAAGTGTTCAAGAGATTCGTCAGACAGCTGGCCTTAGTGATTTGTCTATTTTTGATGAGAGTCAAGCAGAAGAACTACGCACTTACATTGATCAAATAAAAAAAGCTGGAGATACAATTGGTGGAATAATTGAAACCAGAGTAGAAGGAGTTCCGGCAGGTCTTGGTTCTTATGTCCAATATGATAGAAAGCTGGATGCAAAAATTGCTGCTGCGGTTGTTTCTATCAATGCCTTCAAAGGAGTTGAATTTGGTCTTGGATTTGAAGCAGGAAAACGACCAGGAAGTCAAGTGATGGATGAAATCATCTGGTCTGAGGATAAAGGCTACACTCGTTCAAGTAACCAGTTAGGCGGTTTTGAGGGGGGAATGACAAATGGTGAACAACTCATCGTCCGTGGAGTCATGAAACCTATTCCAACATTGTATAAACCTTTGATGTCTATTGATACCGAAAGTCATGAACCCTACAAAGCAAGTGTAGAACGTTCTGATCCAACTGCTCTTCCAGCAGCAGGAGTTGTGATGGAAAATGTAGTAGCAACGGTAGTCGCTCAAGAAATCTGTGATAAATTTAATTCTGATACAATGAATGAACTGAAAATTGCTGTGGATAACTACAAAAAACGTTTATCAGAATATTAATAAAAAATAAGCCAGTCTCTGGCTTTTTTTTATATAATAAATAACTTACGAATTTGTAAGTTTTCAGACGAATATTTCTTGTTACAATGAACCTATCAAGAAAAGTTAAGGAGAACAAAATGAAAAAAATACTTTTTGGAATAATAGCACTTATCATCCTCATCGGTGGATCGGGATTTGCATGGTACAAAGTAACTTATGGTGGAGGAACTTATTACGTTCAAATCACTAAAGACGGAAAAGAAAAAGAAGTCAGTGACGATTCAGGAAAAAAATTCAAAGAATATGATTATGATATAAAATCATATCAAAAAGATGGAAAAGAAAAGAGAGTTACATTTATGGCAGACCACAACCTCCGTAAAGAAGCTTACCTGAAATTAACAGTTAATTCCGTTAAAGGCGTAACCTCTTGGGAAGAAGTAAAAAAAGCAGAGGTTCCTAAAGAAGCCCTTAAGAAATTAAATAATAACTCATAAAAATAGTCTCAGAAAGAAAGAGGAAAGAACATGACATTTTTGCAAATTAATATTATGCTAATGACCATTACAGTTATTTTGTCTTCACTAATGGGCGCTTGCCTCCTTTATTCCATGAAGGCAATGCGAACACGTTTAGCTAAAATAAATAAAAAGAACGAAATCGAAAGATAAGATAGGAGAAAAACATGTTACTCGAAGTAAAACATCTCAAGAAAATTTTTAAAACAAGATTTTCAAAAGAAGAAACCACAGCCCTAGTTGACATTGATTTTGGTGTAGAAGAAGGCGAATATATTGCCATTATGGGGGAATCTGGTTCAGGAAAAACAACCTTGTTGAATATCCTATCAACTCTTGAAAAACCAACTTCTGGACAAGTACTCTTAAATAAAGAAGACATTACGGCTATTAAAGATAAAGAAATTTCTGCATTTAGACGTGATCATCTCGGTTTTGTCTTTCAAGATTTCAATTTACTTGATACCCTTAACGTCAGAGACAATATTTACCTTCCACTCGTTTTATCAAAATCAAGCGTAGAATTAATGAAGAGTAGACTAAAAATTCTCGCACCTAAACTAAACATTGAAAATCTCTTAGAAAAACAACCTTTTGAACTTTCAGGAGGACAAAAACAGCGGGTTGCTGTAGCACGTGCCTTGATTAGCCAACCTGATTTAGTTCTTGCCGATGAACCCACAGCTGCTTTGGACTTTAAAAACTCAGAAGACTTACTCAACCTTTTTGAAGAAATTAATGATAGTGGTCAAACCATTATCATGGTTACTCACTCAAGTTTAGCTGCAAGCCATGCGAAACGTGTTCTTTTTATAAAAGACGGTGTTCTTTACCATCAACTTTATCGTGGTGAAAAAAGCTCAACTGAATTTGCAAAAGAAATTACTCTTTCAATGACTGCTTTCTTGGGAGCATCAGAGGATGAGGAGGTGTCCTTAAATGCTTAGTTTAAAACTTGCGGCCAATAACATCAAAAAGGGATTTAAAAGTTTTGCACCTTTTTTAATGGCCTCAGTTACGATGTTCGTAATGATTTTCGTCACAGCATCAATCGCTTTATCTCCCTCTATTAGTAAATTAAAAGGAGGGAGTTCTCTTTCACAAGTGATGGGATTTGCATTGATTGTTTTATCTATTTTTGCAGTTCTTATCTTAGTTTATAGTTATCGCTTTTTACAAACTCAGCGCTCTAAAGAATTTGGACTTTATGATATTCTTGGCTTTGGTAAAACAAGAATTGTAGGAGTCGCATTTTTAGAATTACTCTTAAGCTATATCATTACGGTTATTGTTGGAACGATTTGTGGGATTGCTTTTTCAAAATTTCTCTTCTTAGTGTTTGTAAATATGATTGGAGGAAATTATTTTAATCTAGTCATTAGTCCCACAGCAATTTTATTACTTGCCATTCTCTTCTTTGTTTTCTTTTTAGTTTTAATGATGATCGGAGTTTGGATTATCTGGCGTTCTTCAAGTCTTGATCTTCTAAGAGAAGAGTCAAAAGGTGAAAAAGAACCAAAATCAAATTTATTTTTCGCCATTGCCGCAGTCATTCTTTTAGGAGCTGGTTACTATATCGCTTTAACGGTTGAAGACCCAATGGCAGCAATAATGAAATTCTTTATTGCCGTTTTACTTGTTATCTTTGGTACTTATCTTTTCTATATTAGTTTTACCGTTTGGTACCTTAAATTGAAAAAGAAACGTCCAAGTTACTATAAACCAAATAATTTCATTACAACAAGTTCTATGCTTTATCGAATGAAAGCAAATGCTGTTGGTCTAGGGAATATCACTATTTTGTTATCTATGACAATCGTGACCGTAGTTGTCAGTTTAGGTGTTTTTCTTGGAACTGAGAACTCAGTAAAAACCTACTATACCCGAGAAGCAAAGACTTATTCGGTTGCAAATAATACGGATGTAAAACAAGATATTGAACGAATTAAAAGTGCCGCAGCTAGCAAAAATATAGAAATCAAAAATCTATCTGATATGTACTATGCTCAAGATTTACAAGTCGATAGAGTCAAGTCGTCTAAAGATCAATTTATTACTTCAAATATGCAGGGAGCAATGTTTGATAAAAATTCATATTTTGCAACCTTAACAACTGCTCAAACACTTAAATCATTAGGAAATAAAGATATTCCTTCTTTAAAAGATAATGAAGTCTTACTTGTAGATATATCGAAAAATAAAACTTCATTTGATAGTAAGATTAAATCAATTCAATGGTATGGAGAAACTTATCAAGTTGCAGACACGCTTAAATCAGTCAAAGATTTTCCAGCAAGTGGTGTAACAACAATTTCTTCTAAAGTTATGATGATTGTCTTTGCTAACAATCAAGCTTTTGATAAAGGATTAGCAAATTTCAATAAAACAAATAGTGGTGATCAAGGATTTTCAAATCTTGCATCAACATCAATCATCTTTGATATAAAACCTGTCGATGAAAAACGATTTACTAAAGCTTTCAAAGAAGAGTTTAAAAATAATAAAGATTTAACGATTTCGTACAGAAGTGAAGCATTGCAAGATCAGCGCGCTCAAATTGGAGGATTTGTCTTTGTTGGTTTTGTTTTAGGAATTAGTTTCATTCTTGGAGCTGCATTAATTATCTACTACAAGCAACTCTCAGAAGGGGCACAAGATAAACGCTCATTCAAAATTCTACAGGAAGTGGGACTTTCAAAAGAAGAAGTTCAAAAAACAATCAAATCACAAGTTCGTTTGATATTCTTCCTACCATTAGTTATCACTATCGCCCATTTTGCTGGTGCATATTTAATGATTGAAAAAATAATAATGTTGTTTGACATTAATGACCGCTCAGTTATTTTTACTATTTCCTTAGCAACAATTGCAATCCTTGCAATTATTTACTACCTCATCTATAAGGCAACGAGTCGTGTTTACTACAAAATTGTTGAAAGATAAAAAAGAAGGCATAAATATGCCTCTTTTTTTGTTTAAATCCATATAGAAGAAACAAGGGAAGGAAAAAGCTACAAAAGAGAGCTACTTTTGATATAATAAAAGGAACAAAAACAATGGTTTTCTCGGCACTAAATGTATCTTTTGTTAGAGAAAAATAGTTACCTTTAGGGAAAGGAAAATATGACGATCTATCTTCATTCAATTCAAATTGGAGTTCTTCTCTTTTTTATATTTTTATTTATATCATTAATTCCATATTTGATTGTACAATATCGTCGGTATGGTCGGATTAATTTTTGGCGCTTTTTTGTCAATTTTTCATTTATTCTTTATCTCATTTGCGCTTATGCCATGACAATTTTCCCGCTTCCTCCTGTGAGTGAAGTAGCAAAACTGACAGGTCCAAAGCAAAACTTAGTTCCATTTGAGTTTGTTCGTCAATTTATTTTATATAGTCCTTTTAATATAAATGAACCTTCAACTTGGCTCGCAGCTCTAAAAGATTCAACATTTATCCAACCATTTTTTAATCTACTTTTAACCTTGCCTTTTGGCCTTTATTTAAGATATTTATTTAAACGCTCATTTAAACAAACTTTTGTTTTAAGCTTTTTGCTAACTTTATCATTTGAACTTATCCAAAGGTCAGCTCTTTTTGGACTATATCCTCGACCTTATCGTTTATTTGATGTTGATGATTTAATGATTAATACGCTTGGAAGTTTAATTGGATTTGGAATTGCGGTTATTTTTAGTCGATTTTTACCAGATTTGGATGCAACTAAGGTTGAAAGTTCAAGAGTTAGTCTTTCAAGACGTTTCATTGCCTTTTTAGTTGATTTGGTTCTTATTTTTATCATTGGAAGTCTATTTCTTCCAACAGGCTATTATTCAGAATTAATAATTTTAGGACTTGTCCCGCTAGTTCTCAAAGCAACACCAGGTCAATTATTATTGAGAATTCAAATAAAAGCTAAAAATCGTTTTAGAATTGCTTTTCGCCAATTTTTATCTTTTGGAAACTTTGCTTTGATTGTCTCAGCAGAATATTTTCTTCAACGTTCAGGTACAATACCTCAGGATCAATTGGGACAAAACTTTTTACTTATTTTACTCTTTTTAGGATTGAGTCTTTTACCTCTACTAGATGTTTTAATTGCTTTTCTCTCGAAAACAAGAAAACTTTGGTATGAAAGAGTGAGTGATACAGAAATGATAGCAAAATTGAAAACAAATGAGGAGTGAATATGACTAAAATATTTATTGTAGAAGATGATGAAATTATTGTGAAAGCAATTAAGATTGCTCTGGAAAAAGAATTTCAAGTCAGAAGTGTTTCCAATTTTCGAGCAGTAAAACAAGAAATTATGGAATTTGAAGCAGATTTAGTATTAATGGATATTGGGCTACCATTTTATAGTGGTTTTTATTGGACAAATGAGTTAAGAAAGCTTTCCCAAATTCCTATTATCTTTATTTCTTCGGCATCGGATGACATGAATCAAGTAACCGCCATGAATCAAGGAGCTGATGATTTTGTAACCAAGCCATTTTCATTAGAAATTTTAAATGCAAAAATAAAAGCTTTATTGCGCAGAAGTTATTCTTTTTCAGGGATTGAAAAGTTAGAATTTGCTGGTTATGTTTTATCTGAAAATACTTTGATTTCAACTCAAGAAGGTGAACGCGAAGAAATTGAGCTAACAAGTTCTGAAAATAAAATTTTAACTCTTCTTTTTCGTGGAAATGGTGAAGTGGTGACCAAGGAAAAAATTCTACAAGAGTTGTGGCAAACAGATGAATTTATTGATGCAAATACTTTAAATGTAAAAATGACTCGTTTACGCAAAAAACTTGGTGAAATTGGCTTTGATAAGCATATTATGACAAAAAGAGGAAGTGGTTATGCTCTGGTTTAAATTTTTTAAGTCTAAAATTCCACAAATTGGTGTCTTTTTGCTTATGTCAGCTATTTATATTGTGACATTTTGGCTTTGGCATCTACCAATGATGGCATTTGTTAACAGTACTTTATTTGCTGTCATTATTTTTATTATTTACCTTATCTCATCCTATTTTCGCTGGAAAGCAAACTGTGAGGCTATTGAGAGAGTAGTGAAAGACAATGAAGAGCTGCAAAAAAAGTTAGAACAACAAAATCTTGCTGAGCGTGAAATGGAAGATATTATCAGAGTCTGGTCGCACCAAATGAAGGTACCTTTGGCAGCTATTGATTTAATGACTCAAACTCAAGTTAATAGTGAGGAGCTGAAGAATCAGGTTTTTTCTTTAGAAAATTATCTAAAAATTCTTCTGGAATATCAAAGAATTAATAATTTAGCTACTGATTTCAGATTTGAAAAAGTAAGTATGGCTTCACTCGTGAAAGAATTAGTCAAAAAATACAGTAGCTTTTTTATTCAGAAAAATCTTTCAATCCAAATTGAAGGAGAATGGCTGGTCAATAGCGATCAAAGATGGTTGAGTCTTGCTGTTGAGCAATTATTGAATAATGCTGTAAAGTACACTAAAGAAGGTGGGATTCTAATTAAAATTAAAACCGGTGAATTAATCATTCAAGATAGTGGGATTGGGATATTAAAAGAAGACCTTCCTCGCCTTTTTGAACATGGATTTACTGGATATAATGGTCGGATTCAACAAAAGTCAACAGGTCTTGGACTTTATTTATCTAAATTAATTTTAGATAAATTGGAATTTGAAATTTCAATTAACTCTGAAATTGGAAATGGGACGTCTGTGACAATAACGAAAGAATAAAAATGAAAAAAATATTAATCATTGGACTTGGTCTCATTGGAAGTTCAATTGCCTTAGGGATAAAAAGAGCTCATCCTGATTTTGAAATTCTTGGCTCTGATCGTGAGAACATTCAAGAAATTGCTCAAAAGCGCGGAATTATTGATTCTAAAGTTAGCTTAGTTGAAGGAGCTCAAAAAGCAGATATTATTATTTTGGCTGTTCCAATTATAACCACTTTGGAGCTTTTGAAAAAGCTAGCAACTTTGAATTTAAAAAAAGGTCTTTTGATTACAGATACGGGTTCAACCAAGAGTGAAATTGTTGAACTGGCAAATCAACTTTTTGATGAAGACAAAGTACGATTTATCGGTGGACATCCGATGGCTGGCTCTCATAAGTCAGGAGTAATGGCGGCAGATATTAATTTATTTGAAAATGCTTATTATGTTTTGACCCAAGAAAACCAAGAATTACGTGATTTACTTAAAGGACTTCATGCCAAATTTATTATTTTAGATGCAAAAGAGCACGACCGAGTCACTGGGCAGGTTTCTCATTTCCCGCATATTTTGGCTTCGGCCCTTGTTTGGCAGTCAGATGATTTTTCAAAAGAACATCCTTTAGTGAAACATTTAGCGGCTGGTGGTTTTAGAGATTTAACTAGAATTGCAGAGGCTGACAGTTTGATGTGGACAAGTGTCTTATTATCAAATCCAGAAATTACGATTGATAGAATAGAAAATTTCAAAAAACAATTAGATGAAATTGCTTTAAAAATTGCTAATAAAGATTCTGCAGCTATAGAACACTTTTTTGAACAAGGTAAAAAAATTCGTCAAGCCATGGAAATTCATAAAGGGGCTCTGCCAAACTTTTATGATTTATTTATTTCGGTTCCCGATGAAAAAGGAGTTGTTTTAAAGGTTTTAGGCTTACTAGAAGATTTCTCAATAACAAATGTAAAAATTAATGAAGAAAATCGCGAAGATATTCATGGTCAACTTCAAATTTCATTTAAGAGAGCGGAAGATTTAAAAGAAGCACGAGAAATTATTGAAAAAGCAACTGATTTTACAGTTGTTTGATAAAGATTAAAGATAGGACTTTCTTAGTCTTAAAATCTTAGGAAAAATTGTTGAAAATAAAAGGGCTCTGAGCGCCCTTTTATGCTATAATAAATACTAAAAAATGTTTAGGATAATATAATGAAATTAAAGATAAATTCGCAAGGCTTAAAAGGACGTTTAAAAGTTCCAGGAGATAAATCAATCTCACATCGTAGTATTATGTTTGGCTCTATTGCTAAAGGAAAAACTGTTATTTATGATATTTTACGTGGAGAAGATGTCTTATCTACTATTGATGCTTTCCGTGCGATGGGAGTTGAGATTGAAGATAAGGGTGAGGTGATTACTGTCCACGGTAAAGGAATTTCAGAACTTAAGGCTCCTGAAAAAGCACTGGATATGGGAAATTCCGGAACTTCAACTCGTCTTTTATCGGGAATTTTAGCAGGCCTTCCTTTTGAAACTACTTTGTTTGGTGATGACAGTTTATCAAAAAGACCAATGGATCGTGTAGCAACTCCTTTACAATTGATGGGGGCAGAAATTACTGGTCAAACCGATAAGGTTAAATTACCGATGACAATTAAAGGAAGCACGCATTTGAAGGCAATTGACTATGTTCTTCCGGTGGCTTCGGCTCAGGTAAAATCAGCTGTAATTTTTGCTGCTTTACAGGCAGAAGGGCTGACGAAAGTTGTTGAAAAGGAAAAAACACGCTCACATACGGAAGAAATGTTAGTTCAATTTGGTGGAGAACTAAAGGTTTCTGATAAAACAATTCTTGTACCTGGTGGACAAAAACTTGTGGGTCAAAAAGTAGTAGTTCCTGGAGATATTAGTTCGGCAGCTTTTTGGTTGGTTGCGGCCTTGGTTGTTGAAAATTCAGAACTTATTTTAGAAAACGTTGGAGTTAATGAAACAAGAACTGGAATTATCGAAGTCATTCAAGCAATGGGTGGACAGTTGGAAATTTTAGAGCAAGATAATGTGGCAAAGGCTGCAACTCTAAAAGTAAAAGCTAGTCAATTGAAAGGAACTGAAATTTCAGGTGATTTAATTCCTAGATTAATTGATGAATTGCCAATCATTGCTCTCTTAGCAACACAAGCTCAAGGCGAAACAAATATTCGAGATGCGGCTGAGCTTAAAGTAAAAGAAACTGACCGAATTGCTGTTGTCGCGAATGCTCTTAATAGTATGGGGGCCAAAATTCAACCAACAGATGATGGAATGATTATTCAAGGTGGAACGAAACTCCATGCTCCAGAAAATTCAATTAATACTTTAGGTGACCATAGAATTGGAATGATGGCTGCAATTGCAGCACTTTTGGTTGAAAATGGGGAAATTGAGCTTGAACGCGCCGAAGCAATTCAAACAAGTTATCCAAGTTTCTTTGACGATTTAGAACAATTGTCGGAAAATATTTGAACTTAAGTGATTGGAAGTAAAAAATGAGTATCATTTTAATTGGATTTATGGGTGCGGGAAAGTCCACAGTAGCAAAACTTTTAACAGAAAATTTTACTGATTTGGATCAATTAATTGAAGAAGAAATTGAGATGCCAATTGCTGAATTTTTTGAATTATTTGGGGAAGCTGATTTTCGTAAAATTGAAAATGAGGTTTTTGAACTTGCGCTGCAAAAGAATATAATTATTGCAACGGGTGGTGGAATAATTGAAAATCCAAAGAATTTAGAGGCTCTTGATAGAGAAGCTGGAGTTGTCTTTTTGACCGCTGATTTTGAAACGCTTTGGGAACGAATTTCGATGGATTTGCAGAATGTTCGTCCTCTAGCGCAGGATAAAAAGGCCGCTCAACTTTTATTTGAAAAAAGAAAAAATGACTATGCAAAAGTGGCCGATTTAACGATTGATGTTACTGATAAGAGTCCTGAGCAAATTGTAGAAGAGATTCGTGAAAAATGGGGGATAAATTAAGATGAAAATTGCGTATTTAGGACCTCGTGGCTCTTTTTGTTCGGTGGTGGCTGAGACAGCATTTGTATCAGAAGAATTATTTGCTTATGATAGTATTCTGGATGTTATTGAAGCTTATGATGAAGGAAAATGTGATTTTGCTCTTGTTCCTATTGAAAATTCGACTGAAGGAACTGTGAATATGAGTATTGATAAAATTTTTCATGATTCTAAGGCGACAGTTGTGGCTGAATTTGTTTTGCCAATTTCACAAAATTTGCTGGCTCTTTCAAAAGAGGGGAAAATTGAACATATTTATTCCCACCCTCAAGCGCTTGCACAAACACGAAATTATTTACGAGAGCATTATCCACAGGCAAAGGTTGAAATTACTGATTCTACTTCAGCAGCAGCTGAATTTGTGAAAAATCATCCAGATTTGCCAATTGCAGCTGTTGCTAATTCTTACGCGGCTAAAATGTATGATTTAGAGATTGTTGCCAAAAATATTCAGGATTTAGCGGGAAATTCTACTCGGTTTTGGTTATTGGGAAAAGAGAAAAAACAATTTGATTTACTAAAAACAGGTGAGAAGGTGAGTTTGGCTTTGACTCTACCTGATAACCTTCCAGGAGCGCTTCATAAAGCGATTTCTGTTTTTGCTTGGCGTGATATTGATATGACAAAAATTGAATCACGTCCTTTAAGAACAAGGCTAGGTCAGTACTTTTTTAATATTGATTTAGTAAATAATGAAAAAAATAATTTAAAAATTCCTTATGCTCTTGAAGAACTATCAGGTTTGGGAGTAAAGGTTCGTTTATTAGGAAATTATGCAGTCTATTCATTGGGAGAGGTGTAAAGGTGAGAATTTATTTTGTACGACATGGTAAGACGGAGTGGAACTTGGCGCGACGTTTGCAAGGACAAAAAGGAGATTCACCTTTATTACCAGAATCTTATGAAGCGATTGAACGAGTTCATAAGTTTTTAGAACCAATTGAATTTGACAAAGTTTTGTCGAGTCCACAAAAAAGAGCTTTGATTACGGCAGATTTACTGACAAATCAAAGTGTGAGTACTGATAAACGATTGTCAGAATGGAATTTCGGGGAATTAGAGGGTTGGTTCATTAGTGATGCAATTGCTAAATATCCTAAAGAAATGCATGATTCACGCTTTGAGTTAGATCAATTTGATGGAAGTGCTTTTGGAGCTGAATCTGTGAGTTCTGTCTTGAATCGCTTTGATTCTTTGGCTCAGGATTTGTTGAATTCTAAAATGGACAATGTACTTTTAGTTGGTCACGGGGCTTCTGGAACGGCTGGAATGCGTCATTTAGCTGGCTTTCCAATTGCTGAATTACGTTCAGTTGGTGGTTTAGCCAATAATACGGTCACTGTTTTAGAATCAAATGCTGGCCATTTTGACTTAAAAATTTGGGATAAACAGCTATGATTGAAAAAACTTATTTTACTGGTTCGATTGAGGCAATATTTTTCTCCAATCCCAGTAATTTTTATAAAGTTCTACTCATTGAAATTGATGAAACTAATGCTGAATATGATGATTTTGAAATTGTGGTTAACGGGACAATTGGGGATGTGGTTGAAGGAGATTCTTATACATTTTATGGTCAATTGACGCAACATCCTAAATATGGGGAACAATTACAGGTCAGTCAATATGAAAAAGCAGTGCCGACTTCTGGTGCTGGTTTAGTTAAATATTTTTCTTCAGATAAATTTCCTGGAATTGGTAAGAAAACTGCAGAAAAAATTGTTGAAACTTTTCCTGAAAATACGGTAGATTCAATTTTAGAAGCGCCGGAAAAATTGGATGGTCTATTGACCCTAGCCAGAAAAAATTCATTTATCAAACGATTACGTGAGAATCATGGAATGGAAAAAGTGCTGACCAAGCTTGCAGAATATGGCTTACCAAGCAAAATCACTTTTCAAATTTATGAACTTTATAAAGAAGAAACGATTGAAAAAATTGAGGAAAATCCTTATCAGCTTGTGGAAGATGTTAAGGGTGTTGGTTTTAAAACAGCCGATAAGATTGCAAGTAGTTTAGGAATTGAAGCGGATAGCCCTAATCGATTTCGAGCGGCATTGATGCATGAGGTCAATACGCATTCGCAATCAACAGGTGATACCTATATTGAAGCCAAAAATTTACTTGAGATGACGATAGACTTACTTGAAGAAGCTCGTAATGTTGAGGTTAATCCGTCTGCTGTTGCGGAGGAAATTAATGGTTTAATTGTTGATGGAAAAGTGCAACAAGAAGGAACAAAAATATTTGAGAATTCTTTGTACTTTGCTGAGGACGGGATTCGGAAATCACTGACAGCATTAACTAATCGTTCTGGTAAAGATTTTGTTGATGAAAAGTTACTGACAGTTTTGGCTGAAGTTGAAAAGGATTTAGAAATTACTTATGATGATTTGCAAAAGCAAGCCATTATTGGTGCAATGAATCAGCAATTTTTCATTTTGACTGGTGGACCAGGAACTGGTAAAACAACAATTATCAATGGTTTTATTGAAACGTATGCCCGTCTTCATCAGCTAGATTTGGACCCAGACCATTATAATGATGACGTCTTTCCTATATTACTGGCAGCACCGACTGGTCGAGCTTCAAGACGGATGAATGAGTTGACTGGTCTTCCAGCAGCGACGATTCATCGCCATTTGGGTTTGGGACAAGATGAAGCAGAAGATGCTCTTGGAAATGAATTGTCTGGTGCTCTTTTGATTGTTGACGAATTTTCTATGGTTGATACTTGGTTAGCTAATAAACTTTTTCAAGCGATTCCTGGTTCAATGAAAGTTCTCCTTGTTGGAGATGCTGACCAGCTTCCTTCTGTGGGGCCAGGACAAATTTTTGCGGATTTACTAAAAATTCCAGAAATTCCGTCAGTAAAATTGGATAAGATTTTTCGTCAAGGGGATGATTCTACCATTACCGATTTAGCTCACCACATCAAAGATGGGCAATTGCCAAATGATTTCACGGCGAAAAAACCTGACCGTTCTTATTTTGAGGTCAGTGCTAATTTTGTTCCTCAGATGGTTGAACAAATCGCAAGTGCATGGCAAAAAAGAGGGAATAATCCTTTTGAATTACAAATCTTAGCGCCTATGTATAAAGGAATGGCCGGAATTAATGCAATGAATGTTCTTTTACAAAATCTTTTTAATCCGCTTAACGACCGACTTGAATTTGCTTTGGGTGATATGAAATTTCGTGAAGGAGATAAAGTTCTTCATCTAGTAAATGATGCTGAGGCCAATGTATTTAACGGAGATTTGGGACAAATCGTAGAATTGATTGCAGCAAAATATACTGACAGTAAACAAGATGAGTTGGTGATGGATTTTGATGGTCAAGAATTGACTTATCCAAGAGCGGAGTGGTATAAAATTACTCTGGCTTATGCGATGTCCATTCATAAATCACAAGGTTCGGAATTTTCAACAGTTATTGTGCCGATGGTTTCTTCGTATTCACGAATGTTAGAGCGAAATTTGCTTTATACGGCAATTACAAGGGCTAAACAAAGTCTGATTTTACTTGGTGAAGAACGAGCTTTTGCACAAGCGGTGGCGCGTGAAGGAGCGAATCGAAAGACCTATCTGATTGAGCGATTTATGGGAGAAAATCCAGCGGCTAAAAATCTGTCAGTAGAAATTGTGAGTGAAAAAGTTACTGACAAAAAAGAAATATCTGACAAAGAGAAGAAGCCTGCAGCGCCAGTAGAATTACAAGGGCAAAATCGTTCTGTCAGTAAAAAAATGCCAGCACAAGTAGAAGAAATTTCTTTATTTGAAGATGAAGAAATTGAAACACTGGATCAGGGAAGCTTGACAGAAGCACTTATTTTGTCAGGAAATTTTGACCCTTTAATTGGTTTAACTCAACAAGACTTTGCAATCTTTAATAAATAAAAAATACTGACAGAAATTGCTGTCAGTATTTTTTTGTTTCTATCAGCACTTTTTGATATAAAAAAATCTGCCAAAGAGACAGACATTTTTAATTAGCCAAGTTTAGCAGCAAGACGTGCTTTATCACGTGAGGCTTTGTTAGAATGAATAAGGCCTTTTGAAGCAGCTTTATCAATTGATGAAGAAGCAGCTCTGTAAAGTTCTTCAGTAGGTGCAGCTTCAAATTTTTTGATAAGAGTACGCATTGCAGATTTTTGTTGTGCGTTGCGTTCGTTTGCTACTTTATTCAATTCAGCACGTTTGATTGCAGATTTAATGTTTGCCATTTTTTGTCTCCTTTTATTACTTTTCATAGAAAAGCGGTTGATGTGATGTCCCAGGTGGGCACACTACACCCTCCAAGATTTTTCTAATACCTATCAATTATACAGGAAATTTGAGTTTTTGTAAACTATCGACCTTACTTTTTTAGAAAAAATAGAAAAAATATTTTTTACTAAAATAATAAATAAATAAAAATGGAAATCAAGTAAAATAGCAAATTTTCAAAATTTTACAAGCATTAAAAATAAATTTCTAAGCATTTAAAAAGAAAAATTTAATCTAAAAACTAAGTAAATCGTATTGACAAAGAGAATTATCGTGTTATAATCAAGTCATGAATTTAGAAGAAAAGCCGTGGTTTAACGACGCAGAATATATGAGTTATGTCGGTCATCTATTAGAAATGGATGAGCTTAAAAAGCTTGATGGGATTACACATCACTATACTTCAACACGCTTGCAACATTGCTTAAGAGTAAGTTATGTCAGCTATCTCATTGCGAAAAAACGTGGCCTCAATGCTAAAGCTACAGCTAGAGCTGGACTTTTGCATGACCTTTTCTATTATGATTGGCGCAATACAAAATTTGCTAAGAGCCATGCCTATGTGCATCCTCATATCGCCTACCGTAATGCGCGCAAACTGACAACCTTGTCAGCTCTTGAAAAAGACATAATCATCAAACATATGTTCGGTGCAACAATCAATCCGCCACGCTATAAAGAAAGTTGGATTGTTACTGCTGTTGATAAATATGTAGCTACCCTTGAAGGGTCAGTTAACCTCAAGTACAAATGGAATCGCCGTAAGCATTTTAAACGTTTACCTTATTTCAGTATTGATTAAAAAAGTAAAAAATAAAACCTATCCATTGATAGGTTTTTTTATTTAGAAAAAAGTCTGTCAGTAAAATAAAGCAAGTCTTGTCAGAGATTTTTCATAATATGATAAAATTAATATGTAAGCAATAGATTCCGTTGCACTAAAATAAGGAGGTATTTTATGAAAAATGTAAAAGTATTTTATAATGAAAAATCTGGTAATAATGATGAAGACAAAGTTTTGAAAACAATTAAGGACTTTTTTGCAAGACCAGAAAATTCAGCCTCCAAACTTGAATTTATCAATCCAGAAAGCCCAGAGGATGCAATCCGTCTTGCTAAAAAAGCCAGTCAAGACCAAACGGACCTCGTAGTTGCTTTAGGTGGCGATGGAACCATTAATAAAATTTGCGGAGGAGTATTTGAAGGAGGAGCAAAACCGATTCTAGGCATTGTTCCTAATGGTACAGTTAATAATTTATCAAAATCACTTCATATTCCGCAAAAATTAGAAGAAGCACTTAATAATTTAAGTCAAGGCGAAATTCAAAAATTTGATATTGCCAAAGTCAATAATGATTATATGACATCAAGTTTAACATTAGGAATTTTAGCAGATATTGCCCAAAATGTCAGCGGCTCTGAGAAGAAAAAATTTGGACCTTTAGCTTATCTAAAAGATGCTTATAAAGTTATTCGCTATAATAAAACCTATCGAATTAAAGTAAAATATAATGGTAAAACCAAGTCATTAAGAACGAAACTATTATTGATTACAATGACAGATACAATTGGTGGAATGCAAGCTTTGGCCCCAAAAGCTAAAGTTGATGACGGACTTATCCGTGTTTATTCATTAAAAGAAATCAATTTATTTAATATTCTTTTTCATTTGAATAAACTTCGCCGAGGAAAATTTGATGATTTTCTTGAAATAACTCATTTTGATACTGACCATTTAGAGATTCTCACACATTCAAATAAAAAGAAAGATAATCCATATTCAAGAATTGATGGGGATAAGAGTGATCCACTTCCATTAGACATCAAAGTTTATCGAAAAGCACTGACAACCCTTGTTCCTAAAAGTGAATAAAAGGCTGTCAGTAAATAATAGAAATAAAAATCAGACCTAAGACTTATGATATAAAGTCTGTGTGAGCCTGATTATAAAAGGGTTTAAGAGTTTCTTGGGAAATAATGTTACGTTTTTTGTTACGCTTGGTTTGAATAATTAAGGTACTTCTCAAATAAGCTGAGTTCATTTTTAGCTGTTTCAGGTTCAAGATGAGCGTAGATATCCATAGTCATTTGTAACGTTGAATGTCCTAGCCTAGTTTGGATAGCTTTATAACTCATTCCTGCGCTTAAACAGAGCGTAGCATGAGTATGTCTAAAGCCGTGAAAGCCGATATTTGGTAGGCCCACATTCTCAAAACAATCAAGTAAAGTATTTCTAAGTAGTCGACTATTAAGCACAGAGCCATTGAGATTTGGAAAAATCAAAGATTGATTGGGGTTTCCATATTTGAGGAACTCTTTTTTTATTTCAAGCTGCCATTTAGATAAAAGATTTAGTGTAGATTTATCTATATCTATTGTTCGGTTACTTGTTTCTGTTTTGGTAGAAAATTGAATTTGATTGCTGTCATTTACCGTTTTTGATACCGTAACAGTTCCCTGTTTGAAATCAATATCAGACCAGCTCAATGCAACTGCCTCGCCAATTCTGAGACCAGTTGAGGCTAGAAAAGGTAAAAGAGTTTTTAACAGTCGCATTTTCCATTGGGGGGAATCTTGACTATTTAAATAATCAAATAAACTTTGAAGTTGAGATTTAGTAAAAAACTTAATCTCTTTTTTTGTAGATTCTACTTTGACATTAGGCATCAGAACAGTTAAACATGGATTAGATGAAATAAGGCCATTTGAAATAGCATACTTCATAATTCTATTGATTATAGTATATAATCTCTTATAATCGCTCATTTCGCCTTTTTTCCGTGCCTGACGTCCATTTAAAGGTTTACTAGCTATCTTTGCCCATACATTTATCTGGTGCTGTAAAATGGCAGTTGTGAGTTTATCTATCTTATAGTTCCCAAATGCTGGTAACAGATATATCCTTAAATTTTTTTCTGTTTGCTTGACAGTTGCTGATTTTCTATTTATTTTATAAAAATCAAACCATGCTGCAGCAACTTCATCAAAAGTTTTTAAGACTTTAACTTTTTTAGTACAACCATTTTTTATGAACTCATTTTGAAGACGTAAAAGTTTAACTTTTATGTCTTTTTTTGTACGCCCAGTAATAGATGTTCGCACTTGCTTGCCTGTCAGTACATCAGTACCGATATAAGCACCACGGAGAATATAACGCACCTCTCCGCCTTTTGTTTTATATTCTTTGATATTTAGTTTGTTCATGTTGATTTGTCTTTCTAGCACCGCCCAGTACGCAAAAGTCAAAACATGAAGTTAGAAAAAATTAATTTAAATCATTATCAGTATCTGAATAACTATACTTTTCAGGTTGTGAGGCAATGGCTTCGGCAATATCTAAAAGTAAATCTTTCCCTTTTTCATTTGAAGAAAAATAGTTGCCTACTATTTTACCAAGTCTTTCATCATACTTTAAAGACTTTTTATTTGTGCTAAATCCTCCTATCATGACATGTTCATTTAAAAATTTTTCCTTATCTTCTTTTGTATATTTAGGCTTGGTTTGAAAACCTAACAGATAAAGATAATCAACATCTAAAACTCTAGATAGTTCATGTAGCTTTGCTTCGTTAGGGGTTACTGTACCGTTTTCCCAGTTTGTGATAGTAGTTTGAGAGTTAACGCCCATCTCTTTAGCTAGTCTACCTTTTGTCCATTTTTTTAATTCTCTGCTCTGCTTTATTCTTTCTGCTGTAGTTGACATGAATACCACCTTTCAAGAAACATTTTATCATAAATCCAAAAAAATTGGAATAAGCACTTGTTATTCCAAAAATATTGTGATAATATATATTTATTCCAAAAAAAATGGAATTTAGAAAGGGGGAGAGATGCAAAAAATTACAGAAGAACAAGCTAAAGCTATTAGAAGAAAGCGAGCAGACTCTAAATTGACAAAATACGTGGTGTGCAAAAAAATTGGAATTACTGAAAAAACTTTTAACAAAATAGAAAACGGTGATTGTTTCGTTAAACCTACAATTTATGCAAAAGTCATGGAATGGCTCGCAGAAGACTATTAAAAATGCGCACCGCCCAGTACGCAAAATTGAGAACACAAAAAAACTGTCCGAAAGTTTGGCGACCGAAGACAGCTTTTAATCAACATGAGTAGAGCGGCTTAAATAAAGCTTTTCTACTCTCTATTTTACCATAATGAGAGGAATTTTCAATATGAACAAACCAATAAACAAGGAAATTTATATCCTGGATGATTCAATCGCATTTGAGCTTATGGATTTATTAAAAACCAAAGCCCGACACTTCATACAGCTTAATGAGTACGTCTATCGCCTATTTGACGGTAAAAGCGTAGTGACATTTACAACTTTGTCAAATGATATTCAATTAGAAATAGTTCGAGGGTAAGGATATGACAACGATAGATATTACCGAACAAGCCCTAGGTACCCAATCATCTACTTTTAAAATAGAAGATTTAGAGAAAGCTCGAACTTTTGAAAATAAGCATTTTATGATTATGTCAGTAAAAATGAACTCTGAAACAGGTCATCAAGTAATTTTAAAAACTAATAAAACTAGAAAACATACGATCCTTTTTAACCTAAATAAAGCTCCCTTTCGTATCAAGCTTTCTCATGCTATCGCTGAAAGATATCGTATTAAGCAAGAAATTAAACAAACAGAATATAAAGGGAAAAGTCCCGAAGGACTATATCCGCTAACTGAAGTCATAGAAGAAAAGGTTACCTCACGGGAGTATCACAACGCAAATAAAGAAAATTGGCAAGACTGGATGCGTATTTTTGCTTATGAATATCTTTATAACGTAGCTTTTAACCGTGGTGTCCGTCATGAAAGACAGCGAAAAAAAGCGAAAAGCAAACCATTGACAGCTTTTGACTTAATTAGCGCTGATGATGTTATAGAGCTTTCTAATGAGCTAGGAGTTAGTGAGGATAAACTTACTTTTGCAGTACTTGAAGTTATCTCTAAACGAAAAAACGGAGGCATGGCATGAGTATTTTATCATTTGAAGCAGAACAAGAGCTGACTCAATCAGTATTAAGCCATGTTGATAAGCTAGTTGAGGCAAGAGTTGAACAAAGTCGTGAGTTTCCGTATAAGAAAAAAGCTGATTTAAAACGTGAACTCTCAATTAACGAAGCTTATTATAAAAAGCTGGTTGTTGCTGGCTTACGTGAGGTTATCCTTGAAGAAAATGACAAGACTGTTTGGGTATCAAAAAAACAGCTTGAGCAGCTCATGGACCAATTGGCAGAGTAGAGGTGGACAATGATAGAAAAATATCAAGGTTATACTGCAGTCAGAAAAGTTGGCCAAGGCTTTCGCCCAGTTGGTAAGCACGCATTTAAGATAATTTATGATGCACAAGCGGTCAAATACGACCTCATACAGCAGTTTGAATCTAGTATAGGCATTATCTTACCTAGCGGAGTGAAGAATGCCTTATGCACGCAACCAGTGCCGATTTTAGGCAAAGAGCTGGCTGTTATGAAATTACAAATAAAGGAAACTAAACCATGAAAATTACAATTGATGTCCTTGAAAATGAAAACAACAAGGACAATCTAGAATATCTTATCAGCGATACAAGCAACGAAGCCATTACTGTTTTAATGTTTGCCTTGATTGGCGAAGCTAGACAGAGAGCGAGCTATGAGCAATTTTTAGAAACCATTACTAGAATTTGGGGGTATATCAATGAAGATAACTGACTTACAGAAATTAGACCAAAACATTATTAAAAGCCTCTCAGAACACAGAGGGATTGACCGAGCTATTAAAGGTAGAACATTAGCACAATCTCTTAGCGTTGATTTTCGTACGTTGCAGAGCAGGATTGAGTACCTTCACAAACAGGGCTGTGCGATTGGTTCAATTGATAATGGTTATTTTATTCCAGTAAATGAATACGAACGCAGAGCTGGAATTATCAAGAAACAGCGGACAGGCATTGCTATTAATAACGCAGTCAATGGCTATACGCTTGCTGAACTTGATTGGATTGACCAACTTTTTAAGGAGGAATGAGATAGTGAATTGTTACTTATGTGGTAAGCCTCTTAAAGAAAATGAAGTTATTCCCTATCAAGAACGGCAGATTTGTGATGAATGTGAGTACAAATTGGAGGTTGACTATTGACAGAGTTAGAAAAACAACGTGAAGCATGGGAGCGATTAGAAAATAATCTTAAAGAAGTTTTGTCTATTCCATGGGAAGAATTTGATAATATTGACAGTGCCAAAATTCCTCAGAAATTAGATTTAGTCAATGTTTTACATCGTGATGATTTTGAATGGCAGTATCTACCTGTGAAATCAACTGGGGATAAAAAACGTGTAAAACGTCCTAGTTTGCATCTTAATAACGGGCTGGATAGTGTATCAATCTTTTATGGTGGAGTAAATACAAAAGCTGAGAAGAATGATGAGGGAGAAATAGTTGAAGTAGCAACCTTAAAGCCAGAAAAAGAGATTCCACGTTATATTTCAGCAATTATGGATTATCTTTTTGGAACTATTGCATTTCAGGGGGAAAACCTCTATCTAGTTAATAACAAAAAGTTTGAGCTGCTCTCAGAGTTGAAAATGTCTGAGCGATATAAATTAGCAAAAACTGGACGATTCAAAGTATCAGAGGTTATGAAAGCACTAAAATTTATCCATTCTTACCTTAAGTTGGAATCAGTCAAGGCGATAAAAACAGCAGTTATTGCTTGTAATGATTTTCAGATTGATTTGAAAAATAAGGAAATCAGAATGGATACACCACCTAATCCAGAAGAAACCTATTTCAAAGTATTTGAAGTTGATTATAAAGAATGTATGGAGCTTTTATCACTTGTTATGGCATTCTATGATGAAACAATGGACCATAAAGATAGCTTACATAATGCGACCTTACAAGTGATTTATACAATGCTTGTTGCTTGTCGACTAGATACAAAACGTCACTTTTTTGTCAGCAAGTCATTTCCAAGAACAGGTAAAAGTTTCAGACAAGACATTATTTCTAAACTGTTTGAAAGTAAAAGTATTGAATTAAGCAATCTTATAGGCGGAGTATCTGATATTCACTGGGCTGGACTTGATGGTGGTCAAATGCTTGTTGTTCCTGAAAGTGGAAGTTTGAACGGAATGGATAGAATACTAAAAATACTAGCAACTAATCCAACTCATAAAGCACGGCCGCAAGGAGGGAATCCGATTGATATTAATTTAAGTGGAGTTCTCTCAATTGATACGAACGAGAAAGTCAGTTTTTCAAGTCAGTTAGAGAGCCGAGCAGTTAATATTGCATTTCATGACCGGCCAAAGGGAGAAAAGACCAAAGAACGTGAGGCAATATTTGAGCCATACTGGAGAGCATTTACCACCTCAGACCCTAAAAGCAGTAATCTTGTACCAACTGATGCAGCAAGTGTTGCATTTCTAATACACTCATTCCTATATTGGCAATCAGAAAATTTTAAAATTAATTTCCGTCGGGTTGAAATGAACAATTTCAGAAGTACAGGAGATTTTGGAGAAAGTCAAAGCTATTTGTTGGAGCATCAGCGGACTACTGGTCTTACATATACTCTAGTTAATCCTGAACTATCAGAAATCATGACTTTAGAATTCGGTAGGAACAAGCATGCAAGAACCGAATCAATGTCTGAAATTGGTAGAAAATACAAGGATAAAAAGTGGCGAGATAATCAAGGTAATTTTAAAGTGACGAAAGCATGGGTTATTGAAGATGCATTAAAAGCTCAAAAAGCCATTGCAATTTGGATAGAAAGTCTAATGGGGGATGACTAAAAAGGTAGCCGGTAGCTTATTGGTAGCCTATAAAAGCTACTATTAGAAAGTCAATAATACCAATGGTTTACATAGTAGGTAGCTTAAGTAGCTCATCTTTAGAGGGTAAAAAATATTTTCTTAGTTTTATACTATTATTTAACTATACCATTTGAAAATGATTAGATAAAAAATAGATTAGTTTATAGAGAAATAGGCTACTTAGGCTACCTTGCTATAAACCGCTTAACCACAACGTTTATTCAAGCTACCTTTTAAGCTACATCAAGTTACTAAAAGCTACCTTTACTTAAAATCACACAAAATTTTACCAAAAATCAAAAAAATTAGGTTTCCAAACTCTAAATAAAAACTATACCAATTTAAAAATAGGAGAAAACATGAGCATAATTAAATTACATGAACAAGAAGAAAATAATGAACCAAAAGAATTTAACACCACCGTCAAACGTGTACTAATGCACGCTAAAGAAGCTGTCTTTGAGCGTAAGGGAAGTATAGACGACTTAGCTGATACCCTAGCGGTTGAATTAGATGTTTTGGCTTATTTGCTGGGCATTCCTGAAATTGGTTTTAGTCAATCAATTGCTGATAAAGAATTAGCACTCAAAGCACAGATACAAGAACTCTACTCGCTTAACGATTCAATGATTACCTCTGACCCTAACCATATCCCAAGATATACAGACGGTACAATCATTAAACCGTCTGATTTGGCTGACATGAATATGAATGCACTAGACAATATCGCAGAATTAATCGGTTTTGACCTGGAGGAGTAGAATGAGTGAAATAATCGTGATGCTCAATGGCGAAATGAAGATGAATAAAATGATTTCTGATTTTGAGAAAGTAACGCTGATGATAAGAGATGGGAAACTCGTTGATATCAAGCGTGAGATTGCGGAAAAGCCGCTGTTATGATATAATAGAAGTACATTAATACTGCTGACTAGAAGAACTAGAGGCGCTTAGATTTCCCCAAAACCGGGGCGATTTGAGCGCCTTTTTTCGTTTCTTTTAGCAGATAGAAAGGAGTTGATAGTTGAGCGAAACTAACCAAAGACAAAAATATTACACTTCTCCAGAAACTATCTCAAATGTGCTAGTGATGCGGAATATTGAGAGAAAATCACTCGAAGAAATCGCAAGTGCATGTTCAATTTCAAGAAATACTGTTTCAAAGATTCTTAAAGATTATAAGCTGTCTGAGAGTTTCACAGAGACCGTACAGAAATATCTAGCGGATAACATGGGCGAAGCGGTAAAAGCTGTTATGGACGTCATGCGAGATAGCGAGAATAGGAGAACACAGTTAGAAGCTGCTAAAATGCTGCTGTCTATTGGTGGAGTACAACAAGAAGGCAAAAATAAACTCTTACAAGCTCAAATTGATAAACTTGAGGCAGAGGCGAAAATACTCAAAGCTCAAGCTGATAAACTTGAGGGTAGCGTAGTAAATAGAGATTTATTACTGGCTTTGTCTAATCCATAAATTGCAACTAGAGACTATGATCCGAAAGATTTTGGGGTAGATGATGAAATGTAATACAAAACGACAAACGCCCTCATGGTATTTTGGCACTTACTTGCAAGGACTATTTAGGCATATTGTAGAGCAAGCAGAAAGTAGCGGTATTCAAAATGAGTTACTTGATAAGTCGCAAAGTATTCTGAAAGCTTTTGATGAAGCGTTTGAAAATGTAAACAATAAGCAAATGCGAATAATGCAACTCTACTTTATTGGAGAGTTGACCTATTCAGAGATAGCTAAACACGAAAAGGTAAGTTATTACCAAGTAGAAAAGACTGTTAGAATGATTATTCAAGCAGTCGATGAAAAAATGAAAGAAAACAAGGGGAATTAAAAATGACAATTTACTCACAAATGAATAATAATATCGACGAATGGTACAAAGCTAAGATTACTCAAACAGAGCCAAGTGATGCTGCTAAACGTATTTTAGAATACCCTATCAGTACGGCTGTTAATTACTTGCCAGTCATGCAAGCGGAATTAGACCGACTGAAAGAACTGCAAAGCGCTTTTGAAGCTAAAAAGACACAGATTGAAACGCAATACTTGCAACCTTACTGGGATGGAGCAATATCTGATGCAGCCAAAGTATTTGCACCTCAGTTTGAAGCTATTTTATCGCCTATGAAAACTAAAGTGAATCAGATTGCGATTGATTTAAAATATATGGTTGAGGGCCTACAAATTACTCCTATCACGGTCGAAATAAACACTCAGCTTGATACTTTGGAAAAAGTAGACTTAGACCAAGAAGAATTGAATCTTTATATTGAGCAGTATTCAAATATTCCTTTAGCTTTAAAACGTCTTGAAAGCATCGCTAAGAAACAAGAACTTGAATTTAATGGTGGAAGCTTAAGAAGTAAAAAAGAGTTAGCTTATCGAATCGCTCGCCCCATCTTTGAAACTTATGAGCTGGCTTACGGAGTGTATGCGGAAGGACTAGGAGTATCAGCCTTAAATATCTCAGTTAATATGATGAATGACGGAGTACAGCAGTATGCGGAGCAACTAAAAGAAGTTCTAACTAAATGAAATAAAAAGGATAGGTAAAAAGTTACTTATCCTTTTGTTCAATTTCACTGTTTATATGAAAGGAATAGTTAATGGCAGACCAAACAGATAAGATTATAAGTGACTACATCAATGGACGCACACAAGCCAAAATAAAGTCCATAGAGAGCCGTTATCTATATAGAGCTAAGACGGACACCTTAGGTATTAGAACAGCCTATAAAGGTACAGCAGAGCCAGACGGTAAGACAATTAATGACGAATACGTTTTGATTATAGGTACGGAACAACAACAAAACCAGTTTAGTGTACCATCTTTTATAGATTGTTCGAAATCATACAAAATTCAGCTAGATTCAACAGTTTCTGTGGGAAACTTAACGAACCGTAGTTGTACTCCAACACTGAGAGAATCGGTAAAAAATAAAATATTGGATATGAAAAAAATGGGAAAACATACTGAGTATTCAATTTCATTGAGTGATTTTAAAAAGTTTAATAAAAAAATATCTATCATTTAAAATATAGTTTTCTCGCCCTCCGGGGCGTTTTTCTTTACAACGGAAACAGTAAATTGTATAATAATTTTATCCTTTTACATAAGGTTATAAATAACTCGGAGAACATCGTTTTGACTAAGTGACGGTGTTTTTTATTTGAAAACGAATACAAAAAGTAGTAGAATGAATTCATCTTACCTATATAAGATGACGTCTGCCCTTAAACAGGGCTTTTTGTTCTAGTTAAGGAAGTAGATA
>SKEH01000233.1_pt1 | contig 38124 bp, 35 predicted proteins | sample 4826571 | NCBI WGS metagenome assembly SKEH01 (sample SAMN11008814, study PRJNA524170) | human gut metagenome | biome: Human fecal sample; material: Feces; isolation source: fecal sample from pouch patient p29 | host: Homo sapiens | place: Israel: Tel-Aviv | collected 2016-09-14 | reverse complement strand
ACATTTAATGATTTGGTCATCATTGCGATGGAGATACACCTGTTCCCATGTCGAACACAGAAGTTAAGTCCATCTACGGCGGAAGTACTTGGGGGTTGCCCCCTGGGAGATAGGCGAGTGGCCAAGTGAACTGGAGGAGCTATGGCTCCTCTTTTTTTATCTCACTAGCGAGATTCAAGAGATAAGAGGTATGAATAAATAAAAAAAAGCCCTTTCGGGCCTTTTTTTATTTATTCTGGAAATGTATAATCACGTAATGCACTACTAATGTCATCATATGAAAAGCCTTTTCTAGCCAAAGCCTGTGTTACTTTCTGCTTTCGCTCGTACCCCTCGTAGTTTTTACTGTAGCGTTTGGCAACTTTTTCTAGTGCTGTGTAGAGAAGTTGGGTCTCATTTTCTTCATCTGTTTCTAATTCAAGTGATTCTAAAGCAATTGAAGAGATAGAATACGTAAAACCTTTATTCATTAGGTTTTGAACAACTTTATCTCTCAGCTGTTTTTGGGTCAATCTTTGCCCATAAGTTCTGCTTGTTTTTTCGGCAAGTTTGTAGGCAACATCTATTTGTTTTTCCTCATCATAAATGTTAGAAAGCGCCTGGTCAATGATCAGGGGATCAATACCCTTTGTTATTAATTTCTGTTTAATTTGATAGGGCCCAGCGCTTCCCATTGAAATTTTCCCTTCAATAAAATTTTCAGCGTAGGCCTTATCATTAATTAGCTTGTTTTTTGTAAGAACATTTATGATCTCGTCAATTTGGTCAGTATTGTCAATTTCGTGTTCACTAAGATATTTTCTTACTTCCGAACTTGTCCTCATTTTAAAGGAAATGTAGTAGAGTGCCAGTGATTTTCCTTGAGCAAATTGGTCATAAGATTGGATCTCTTCTAAATCAGCATCATCGATCTCTTTATTGACATTTAGAAAAAAGTGAACAATTGTATCCTCAGAAAGATATATTTTTTCTTCATCAAATCCAGATAAATCGATACGGTATAGTCTTTTTAATTTTTTTATTGCAGTGATTTTTCCCATGTCTATATTATATACGAAAATAATTAAAAATTGTCACCTATAAAACGTGTAGTAAAACAATTATATGAAATGAAAGTGTAGTTTATAAACTTGTTTGTAAAAGATTATTGTTTCTGTAAACTTATTATAAAATCTCGTCTAAAGGTTGGTATTATAAAGTTTATGTTATTTTTAAAATAATAGGATTTTAATGATGTAATATATGCAAGACAAAATATCCGATCTCTTCCATTTTTTGTAGTAAAATTATAACAAACAATCTACAAATATGACGGAGATGAAGAAATGAATAAAAAATCAAGTGCTTTCTTAACTATGGGAACTTTGACACTTCTGGCAGGTGGCGGGGTGGTTTTAACAAACCTCCCCGACTCTTTTAAAATCGAAAGGGTTTATGCTGCTACTTCCAGGCAGGTTATAGTTCTTCCAACAGACTTTTTAACCTATTTTCAGAGAAACGGTTCTGCTGCTGGATTTGATTATGATTTAACTACCTATACTCAAACTTTGACGCCCAATCAAGCAAGTCAGGCAGGAAATGTAACTTTGAAAACTAAAGTTGATATGTCACAAAACTTTACTTTCACTGGGGAAATTAATTTAGGCGATAAAGCGCAGAATGCTGGTGGAGCGGATGGTGTAGGTTTTCTTTTTCACCCTGGTGATACAAATGTCGTAGGAGCGCCCGGCGGAGCTGCGGGTATTGGTGGTGTTAATGGAGCATTTGGTTTCAAGCTTGACACTTACTATAATGGTGAAGGTGAGAGCAGTTTTGCACCTGACCCTTCAAACTTTAAAGGTATGCCATTTGGAGCCTTTGTTGATGGGTTGAATGGACAAGCTGAAACAATAGCTTCTAGTGCTAAGGGGATTTCTGAACCATCAAATAATAACTTTGTGGACTTTACGATGAGCTATAATGGTGCAACTAAAATAATGTCAGTTACCTATGGTGGGCAAACATGGACACAAGATGTTTCTTCTTTTGTTGGAACAAATCAGGCGATGTCTTTTTCAATTGCGGCCTCAACTGGTGCCCAAATGAATTTGCAACAATTGCGCAATGTTAACTTTACTTATACGGTGGCTCAAGGTACTGTTATTGCTAATTATGTGGATGAACAAGGAAACACGGTTGCTCCGTCAGAAACAACAAGTGGAGATATTGGTACTCCATATGTGACAAGTCAAAAGACTATTCCAGGTTATACGTTTATATCTTCAAATGGAGCAGCAACTGCGGGGAATTATGCTGCCAATGACCAAACTGTAAACTATGTTTATACTCGAAATCAAGGAACCATTGATGTTACTTATATTGATCAAACAACGGGACAGACTTTAAGTAAAAAAGATTTATCTGGTGGAACAGGTGATTCTTCTAATTACACCACAACTGACACTATTAAATCTTATACAGATGCGGGTTATGAATTGGTTTCGGATAATTATCCAAGTGATGGCACAGTCTTTACGGATACAGCTCAACACTATGTTGTTAATTTGAAACAAAAATTAGTTGTAAGTTCTGAGCAAAAACAAGTCAATGAAACAATTCAATATGTTTATGAAGATGGAAGCAAGGCAGCAGATGATTATAATGCTCCACCATTGAATTTTACAAGAAGTGTGACAACCAATCAAGTAACTGGTGAAAAGACTTATGGGGATTGGCAAGCACAAAATGGTGATAGTTTTGCTAAAGTTGTTTCACCCGTCATCAAAGGTGAAACCCCAGACCAAGCTCAGATTGATGAAGTGACAGGAATTACGGCCAACTCAGAAGATATTCATAAAAAGGTTGTTTATAAACGTAACCAAGGAACCATTGATGTTACCTACATTGATGAAACAACTGGTCAGGTTCTGACTAAAAAAGATTTATCTGGTGGAACGGATGACGCTGCAAATTATACAACTGCTGATGATATCAAGTCATATACAGATAAAGGCTATGAATTAGTTTCTGATGATTACCCAAGTGGTGGTACAGTCTTTACGGATGAGCCGCAACACTATGTAATAAAATTAAAACACGGCTTAACAGAATCAACTGATAAAAAAGTTGTCAATCAAGTGATTAATTATGTTTATGAAGGTGGAGGTCAAGCAGCTATTGACCACAATGCTACAGTGGACTTTAGTCGGACTATTACTACTGACAGAGTAACGAATGATAAGACATACGGTGATTGGACTGCTGATAATGGTGATAGTTTTGCGTCAGTAACTTCTCCGGTAATTGATGGCTATACAGCTGATCAACTTAAAGTTTCTGAAATGACAGGGATTACTGCTGATACAAAAGATATTTCTGTGACAGTAACTTACACTCGAAATCAAGGAACCATTGATGTTACTTATATTGATGAAACGACTGGAAAAATTTTGACTACAAAAGATTTATCTGGTGGAACTGGAGATGATTCAGGTTATACAACGGCTGACACGATTAAATCTTATACAGATAAAGGTTACGAGTTAGTTTTAAATGATTATCCAGAAGACGGAACTAAATTTGCTGATGACCCTCAACATTATATTGTGAGATTAAAACATGGCACAATTGTTGATACGGAAAATAAATCAGTTAATGAAGTCATTCATTATGTTTATGATAATGGGGATAAGGCTGCTGACAACTATAAGGCAACAATTGTCTTTAGTCGGACAATCACTACTGACAAAGTGACGGGTGAGAAAACTTATAGTGACTGGACAGCTGATAATGGTGGAAGATTTGCTGCAGTTCTTTCGCCAATCATTAAAGATTACATCGCAAGTCAACTTAAGATTGATGAAATGACAGGAATTACGGTAGATACAGCGGACATTGAAAGAATTGTCGTTTATCATAAGGTGCCTGCGGGAATTATCGTTCCTCCAGTTCACCCAGATAAACCAAGTCAACCATCTAATAATCAATCAAAAACACCTACGGCTAAGGCTGTAAAAGATAGTAAGCCAACAGATGTTCTCCCAAGTACTGGTGATAGTCAAAAATCACAAATTGTTTTGACTCTGCTAGGAATTATGGCAGTGATTATTTCGCCACTTGCTCTTTTACTTAGACGTAAAAAACAATAATTAAAGAAAAAATAAAAGGTCTGACAGTGTCAGGCTTTTTATTTGGAGAGTAATATTCATAGATGAAAAAATAAGTTCAAATCTTTTAGATTTCAAGTAGAAAAAGACTACAAAAAGAAATTGTGAAATGTTATAATAGTGTATCACACAATCCTTTATTAGTGATTTTTTTATAATGGATTGAAAATGGTCATTTAATTGACGAACTAGAGGGAAAATAATTAAAGAATGATAAATTTAAAAATAGGACAGAAACTTCAACTCGAAATCGAGCGAATGGGGATAAATGGGGAAGGAATTGGCGTCATTTCAGGACGACTTGTTTTTATTCCTTATGCACTTCCAGGGGAAGAAGTTTTAGTTGAAATTACTGAAAATGCTAGAAATTTTAGTCGTGCAAAATTGGTTAAGATTATTGAAAAATCACCAAACCGTGTGAAACCACAGGATAGAGCTTATCATGAAATGAGTCAATCTCACATCATGCATCTTTCTTATCCAATGCAATTGGAATTTAAGCGTGATGTTATGCGTCAGGCCTTAGAAAAATATAAACCAGCAGGCTGGCGTAATTATGAATTGCGTGCAACTTTGGGAATGGAAAATACACTTGGTTATCGTAACAAATTGCAGTTCCAAGTGCGTCGTTTGAATGACGGAACAGTGATTGCGGGACTTTATCAAGAAGGAACGCATCATTTGGTTAACTTAGATAACTGTTTGGTTCAAGATCCCAAAACCCAAGAAATTATCAATCACATTTGCCGTTTGATTGAAAAATTTGATTTACCTGTATATGATGAACGTAAAATCGGCGGAATTCGTACGGTCATGGTTCGTCGTTCACAAAAAACAGGTGAAGTACAAATTATTTTTGTGACTTCAACACCAATTATTTTGGACGGACAAGTTTGGCCTGAATTACGTGAAGAACCTTCAAAACGTCAAAAAAATTCTTTTGTTAAATTTGATAAAATGTTGTCAGCACTGACAGAAGAATTTGAAGAAATTGTGACGGTTGCGGTCAATTTCCACCCAAGAAAAACCAGTGAAATCTATGGCGAACGCACACAAATTTTATTCAATGAAAAAGAAACAATTACCGAAGGCGTTTTGGATTATGAATTTGAATTAAGTCCTCGTGCTTTCTACCAATTGAACTCTGAGCAAGCCAATGTACTTTATGGTGAAGCAGTTAAGGCTTTGAATCCTAAAAAAGATGACCGTGTCATTGATGCATATTGTGGTGTAGGTACGATTGGTTTTGCGGTGGCTAAAAAAGTAAAATCGGTTCATGGGATGGATATTACACCAGAATCAATTTTTGATGCGCGTGAAAATGCCAAACGTTTGGGGCTTAAAAATTGCCACTATGAAATTGGTAAAGCTGAGCGAATTATTCCAAACTGGAACAAATCCGGTCATAGAGCAACTGCAATGATTGTTGACCCACCACGTACGGGGCTTGATGATGCCTTGCTTGAAACAATTACTAAATTCCCACCGGAAAAAATGGTTTATGTCAGCTGTAACGTTTCAACTTTGGCAAAAGATTTAGTCGTTTTGGCCAATTATTACAAAGTAGAATACATTCAATCAGTGGATATGTTCCCACATACAGCGAGAACTGAAGCAGTTGTTAAATTGACAAAACGTGATGAACCTTTGAAAATTGTTAAATTTGAACATTTGGAAGAAGAACGTAAAGCTGAAGCTTTTGCTAAAGGTAAAAAACGTGGACGCCGTCCGCAAAAATATGGTAAATATTGAGAAATTTTGCTGACAGAATTATTAGTTGCTAGTAGCTAAAGTTTAAGTGAAAATTTACTGACAGAATGGATATTTTAGTTGTTCATTCTTTTAATTACGATTTACCTGGCCGTTGTTCACTCGTTGACGATGGATAGAATGCTCAGCTTTACTATTCATTCTTTTACCCACAGATAAAATACTCCTTATTCAGTCGTATTTTACTGACAATATTTTCGTCAGTAAATTTTATAGTTAAAATTAGAAAAGTAAGAAAAAATTATGAAAAAATTTATTGTTGAACCTGAATTTTGGGAACTTTTTCCTGAGACAAAAATCGGAATTGTTTTAGCTAAAAATATTGATAATAGTATGGAATCAAGTGCTGAAATCAAAAAAAATCTTGATGAGGCGAATGAAAATGCAGAGCAATTTTTAGAAGCGGCTGTTTTTAGTGAAAATCCTGTAGTCTCTGTTTGGCGCAAGGCTTATCAACAATTTAAAACAAAAAAAGGGGCTAGAAGTTCGATTGAAAATCTGCTTAAACGAGTAGATAAAGGTAAAGCTGTGGGTTCGATTAATCCTTTGGTTGATATTTACAATAGTATTAGCTTGAACTATGGGCTACCTGCTGGTGGTGAGGATATTGATACTTTTGCAGGAAATCTACGTTTGACAAAAGCTGTTGGTGGCGAACATTTCTTGGCTTTGGGTGATGATGAAGCTGATAATGCTTTGCCTGGTGAAATCTGCTATCTTGATGATGAAGGGGCAGTTTGTCGCTCATGGAATTGGCGTGATGGTCAAAGAACGATGCTGACAGAACAAACCAAAAATGCTTTTTTGATTATTGAATCTGTTGACCCTGAACGCGGTGAAGTTCTAGATGCTGCAACACAAAAATTAGCTGAATTGAGTGAAAAATATTTAGGAGGAACAGCACAGGTACTCCTAGTCACTAAAGAAAATCCAGAAATTTCTTTAGACTAGCGTTTTGTGACATCTAAAAAAATTAGATTTACTGACAGATAAGAGATTTGATAGGAAAGTTGATGATACTGTCAATAAAAAGAGCCGTCAGTAAATCTGACGGTTCTGTCATTAATTATTTTTATGATAAAATGGAAAAAATCCGAGGTTTTATATGATTTATATGAGAAAAGCAGGCCCGAAAGATTTGCTTTCAATTATGAAAATTATTGAAGAAGCAAGAACTTTTTTGGCTGATTCTGGGAGTGACCAATGGCAAAATGCTTATCCAGCAGTTTTTGATATTGAAGAGGATTTTGCGAAAGAACAGGCCTATGTCTTGTTAGTTGATGATAAAATAGCCGGTTATTGTGCAATTATTACAGGTGAAGAACCAGCTTATACTCAAATTACTGACGGCGCTTGGTCAAATCAAAATTTTGATTATGTGACCATTCATCGAATTGCTTTGTCTAACGAATTTCGTGGACAATCTTTGACAAGATATCTATTTTCAAATATTTTTACCTTGATGTTATCTAAAGGATACTCTGATTTTCGCCTAGATACCCACCCGGTCAATAAATTGATGCAACATGTCTTTGAACGTGAAGGCTTTGTAAAACGAGGACTTGTTCAATTTGAAGGTGACCGTTTTGCTTATCAATTGGAGCTTAATAAATAGATGAATAAAAAAGAACTTATTGATTTTTGCTTGTCTCTTGGGCCGACTTTTGCAGATACTCCCTTTGCCAAAATGGAGAAGGGTCAGCCAACGGTAGTGATGCGACATTTAAAGAATAAAAAATCATTTGCTTATATTTCTGAGCGAGAAGGCCGAGTCAATATCGCAATCAAGCAGAAGCCAGAAATCGCAATCGAATTGCGAGATTTCTTTGTGGATATTAATCCAGCATTTCACATGAATAAAACGCATTGGAACGATGTTTTACTTGGTGGAGATGTTGCTGATGAGCAAGTTTGCAAAATGGTTGAGCAAAGCTATGATTTAATCAAACCCAAAAGATAATGATGAGCCGACAGCTCTGAATTTTAATAGGAGAAAAAATGACTTACGAACAAAATTTTTTAAAAGATTTTCAAGAATGGGTGGACCAACAAGTTCAAATTTCTGAACTTGCCATGAAAGCCGCTGAAAAAATTGCCACAGAAGACGGTAAAAAAGAAGCGAAAGAAGCAGCTATTCGCTATGAAAGTCGTTTAGACGCTTACCAATTTTTGCAAGGAAAATTTGAAAACTACAGAAATGGTAAAGATTTCCATGACGTTCCAGATTTTGGAACAAAAACATTTTAATGAGTGACTTCTATTTTTAGAGAAGTGACTTCTAACCATTAGATAAAAGGAGATTCAAATGAATTTTAAGAAGATGGTTGGTAATCAAGTGCGAGTAAGAGCTCTCGCTTAGATTACCGCAAAGTCTTATTTCTTTGCGGATAAGAACAAATTGAGTTCACCCTCCTTGAAGTGGATGAAAATAGACAAAATGAAACTTGTGCCTTGCACAGAACCGCATTTTCTCAATTTTCATAACTTCAAAGCAGTCGGGTTCACATCTTAAGGAATAAGAAAATGTTAAAACCATATGAATATAATCGAATTAAATACCTGACCTTTGACCTGGTCAATGTCTATCACTCTGTCAATGATAAATCGACAGTTGAGGCAGTTTACGCCCAAGTCGCCACAGAAATTTTGCAAATCGCTGAAAATGCTGACAGCCTTGCCAGTGAAAATAATCTGTCAGTAAAAGTTGCTATCCAAGAATACTTATCAGCCATTGATAATCCTAAATTATCAAGAGAACAAGCTGAAAAATTACTGACAGAACTTAAAACTTTAGTCGAAGCTTTTCATTTACCGAGCGAAGCTCAAATGAAAAAAGCTTTCAAAAAAGTTAAAAAGTTAAAAATTCCAGCGACAAGTCAATGGGATTTACGTGATGTCACTTACTTTGCTTGGAATGAAGTTTCAAGCGGCCGAAAATATCTTTTGACCGCTGACGGGCGTGGTTTCTATGGCAGTATCTCTGGCAGTATGAAAAATATCTGTGCCATTTGCCAAAAAACAAGTATTGTCACTCAATTTCTAGCGACAACAAAAAGAGGTGCTGACGGCACTTATACTAAAAATGGCACCTATATTTGCTTAGATTCTGAACAATGTAATCAGCAAATTCAAGCCAAAGAAGGCTTGGAGCATTTTTTAGAAATCATCAAAGAAAAATAAAAATTTAGAAGTACCTTGTAAAAAAACGAGAATTCTGCTAAAATAAAAACAAGTTGACGAGGAGTAATAAAGCAAGACTTATAGAGAGAACACGGCTGGTGAAAGTGTTCAGTCAAACTTTATGAAGGTTGCGTCGTTTCAAGAAAAATAAGGCATAAAATGAGTGTCGTCAATTGACGAAAATCAGGTGGTACCGTGCGGAAGCACCCTGGAGAATAAATCAGGGTGCTTTTTTTGTACCCAAAGGAGAAAAACATGACAAACGAACTAACCCCAAAATTCAACCCGACAGAGGTTGAAGCAGGACGCTACGAAAAATGGATTGAAGCTGATGTTTTCAAACCTTCTGGAAATCCCGATGCAGAGCCTTATAGCATCGTTATTCCACCACCAAATGTGACAGGAAAACTCCACTTGGGTCATGCTTGGGATACAACTTTGCAAGACATCATCATCCGTCAAAAACGGATGCAAGGTTTTGATACGCTTTGGTTGCCAGGAATGGACCATGCGGGGATTGCCACTCAAGCAAAAGTTGCTGCCCGCCTTGCTGAAGATGGTATTTTACCACAAGACCTTGGACGTGAAAAATTCCTTGATAAAGTTTGGGAGTGGAAAGATGAATATGCCACAACAATCAAGGAACAATGGGGTAAAATGGGAATCTCAGTGGATTATTCTCGTGAACGTTTTACTCTTGATGAAGGCCTTTCACAAGCGGTTCGTAAAGTTTTTGTTCAACTTTACAATAAAGGTTGGATTTACCGTGGTGAAAAACTCATCAACTGGGATCCAAAAGCGATGACTGCTTTGTCAGACATTGAAGTCATTCACAAAGAAATTGATGGGGCTTTTTACCACATCACTTACCAAATTGAAGGAAGTGATGAGTTTGTTGAAATCGCCACAACACGTCCAGAAACTTTCCTTGGTGATACGGCTGTTATCGTCAATGAAAAAGATGAACGCTATAAACATTTAGTGGGCAAAAATGTTATCCTCCCAATCATTAATCGTGTCATTCCGATTTTGACAGACGACCATGCTGATATGGAAAAAGGAACTGGGGTTGTAAAAATTACACCTGCTCATGATCCTAATGACTTTGAAGTTGCGATGCGTCATGATTTGCCAATGATTAACATGATGAATAATGACGGAACCATCAATGAAAATGGTGGAAAATATGAAGGACTTGACCGTTTTGAAGCCCGCAAACAAATTGTTGCTGACCTCAAGGAATTGGGGCAGTTGGTTGATATAAAACCAGTCCGTCATGAAGTTGGGCACTCAGAGCGAACAGGAGTGGTTGTTGAACCACGTTTATCAACACAATGGTTTGTCAAAATGGACGAATTAGCTAAGAATGCAATTGCTCATCAACGAAAAGAAGATGGAACGGATGATGTGGTCGCTTTCTATCCACCACGATTTGGTGATGCTTACTTGCAATGGATGGAAAATGTTCATGATTGGGTTATTTCACGTCAACTTTGGTGGGGGCATCAAATTCCAGCTTGGTATAATGAAGCGGGTGAAATGTATGTTGGTGAAGAAGCACCTGAGGGAGAAGGGTGGACACAAGATGCCGATGTACTTGATACTTGGTTTAGTTCAGCTTTGTGGCCTTTTAGCACGATGGGTTGGCCGGATGAAAATGCAGAAGACTTCAAACGCTACTATCCAACATCGACTTTAGTAACCGGTTATGATATTATTCCTTTCTGGGTTTCACGTATGATTTTTCAAGGTTTGGAATTTACAGGTAAATCACCATTTAAACGTGCTTTAATTCATGGTTTGATTCGTGACGAAGAAGGACGTAAAATGTCTAAATCGCTCGGTAACGGAATTGACCCAATGGATGTGATTGAAAAATATGGAACAGATGCACTCCGTTGGTTCCTATCAAATGGTTCTGCACCAGGACAAGATGTGCGTTTTTCTTATGATAAAATGGATGCCGCTTGGAATTTCATCAATAAAATTTGGAATGTTTCACGCTATATTTTGATGAATGCGGAAGATGTCAGCGCTGATGCTGTTTCTTCGGCTTTGACAAAAGTTGCAAATAAAACTGCTGGTAATGTCACTGACCGTTGGATTTTGACACGATTGAATGATACTGCCCGGCGCGTGACTGAACAAATGGATAAATTTGAATTTGGTGTCGCTGGTCATATTCTTTACAATTTCATTTGGGATGAGTTTGCAAACTGGTATTTGGAATTAACAAAAGAAGTTATGTTTGGTGAGGATGAAGCTGAAAAAGACATTACACGTGCAGTATTGCTCCATGTTTTAGATCAAGTTTTACGTCTATTACACCCAATTATGCCTTTCTTCACTGAAGAAATCTTTGAAAAATTACCAAACACTTCTGGTTCAATTGTTGTTGCCGAATATCCAAAAGTACGTCCAGAATTTAATGATGACAAGGCAAGCGAAGGTGTGGCGATGTTAATAGAATTAATAACAGCCGTTCGTAATATTCGTGCTGAGGTTAATACTCCATTGTCTAAAGCTGTCCCAATGTTGATTAAATCTGAACATGCAGATTTCTTGAATGCTGTTTCTCCTTATATCAGCCGTTTCACTAATCCTTCAGAATTAACAATTGCTAAAGACTTGGCGGTTCCAGAACAAGCGATGTCAGCGGTCATTACTGGAGCAGAATTATACTTACCATTGGCTGGTCTGATTAACATCGAAGAAGAAATTGCTCGACTTGAAAAAGAACTTGCCAAATGGCAAAAAGAGTTAGATTTAGTGAATAAAAAATTGGGTAATGAACGTTTTGTTGCGAATGCTAAAGCAGAAGTTGTTCAAAAAGAAAAAGATAAATTAGCCAATTATCAAGAAAAATTTGATACTGTGAAAGCTCGTATCGCAGAATTGAAAGAAAACTAATCATAAATAAAAAACCAGTTGCTTTTGAGCTACTGGCTTTTTCTACAAAAATATTAATAAGAGTCCAGCGAAGACAAGAAAGTAAATAAGAAAAATAGTCATTCTTTTACTTGTCTTTGTATGAGGATTGACACTCATACCTAAACCAAATTTTCGAGGAATCCAGAAATCAGTTTCTTTGCTGACCGTTTGTTCACCATATCTCTGAAAAAAGAAGAGTAGTAATACAACGCTAAAGCATTCTGAGGCAGCAGAAATTCTGACGAAATTTACAGATAGGATTGAGCAAATAATTGTACTGACAAAAGTTAAAAACACTAAGAAGACACTAAGGATAAGACCAAATTTATAAAATTTAGTATTTTTTGTCATCATCAAACCTCCATACTTACTTTTATTATAATCCTTTTTAGGAAAAAGTGCGTAGAAATTTATAAATAATTAAACAAAAATTACTGACAGAATTTCCTGTCAGTAATTTTTATCTCTAAGCTTTGCTGATTTCTTTTTTATAAAGATTTCCCCAAGCTGCCATCGTATCATGGATTGGTTTGAGGGTTCTTCCAAGTTCTGTCAGTGAATATTCAACACGAGGAGGTACTTCTGCATAGACTTCACGATGAACCAGCCCGCTTTCTTCGAGGGCACGTAAATGTTGGGTCAAAACTTTTTGTGAAATATGTCCAACTGAACGTTGAAGTTCGCCAAAGCGCATGGTTCGCTCTAATAAATCACGGACAATGAGCATTTTCCAACGGTCGCCCATCAAAACAAGTGCTGTTTCAACAGGACAATCTGGAAGTTCAGAAATTTTTTTCATCTTTTTATTACCTCAAATCGTTGATATTATACAATAGTATCTAAAAGGAGTGTATCTAACTTTCAAGTGCTTACTTTACATAGTGGTAGTACAATGATATTATACACTTAGGTAGTCAAAAAAGCAAGCTACTTTAAAATATAAAAAATAATAAATAAATGGAGGATTTAACATGAAATATTTAGTAACAGGTGCGACAGGTGGATACGGTACTTATGCACTCAGATTTTTGAAAGAATTGGTTCCAATTTCTGATATTGCGGTTTTGGCTCGCACAGAAGAAAAAGCAGCCCCACTCAAAGCGGCAGGTTTCGATGTACGTTTGGCAGATTATTCAGATTTAACTGCTTTAGAACAAGCATTTACAGGAATTGACCGTTTGCTTTTTGTTTCAGGAGCGCCGGGAAATCGTCAAGCTGAGCATCAAAATGTTGTTGATGCAGCCAAAAGTGCTGGAATTTCTTATATTGCTTATACAAGTTTTCCTCAAGCAGAAAGGGCAACAAGTGACTTAGCTGCTGACCACATCTATACTGAAAAGGCGATTGAAAAATCAGGAATTGCCCACACATTTTTACGTAATAACTGGTACTTTGAAAATGAAATACCAATTATTGCTGCTGCACTTTCAACTGGAAAATTTGTTTACAATGCACCAACAGGTAAAGTGGGCTGGGCTTTGAAACGTGAATATGCAGAAGTTGGAGCAAAAGCACTTGCTGGAGCAGATTTTCCAGAAGTTTTGGAGCTTTCAGGAAAAAGATTAACTTACGCCGAACTTGCTCAAGCACTAAAAGCAGTTTCTGATAAGGAATTTGAAGTAGTCGCTGCTGATGACAAAACTTTTGTCAGTCATTTAGTTGAAACTGGACTTCCAGATTTTGTAGCGGAACTTTTCCTCGGCTTCCAAAAAGATATTGAAGCAAAAGATTTAGATGTGGAATCTAAAGATTTTGAAAAGGCCTTGGGACATTCACTGACAGATACAAAAGAAGCTTTGAAAGAACTTTTGGCATAATAAAAAAATTACTGACAGACCTGTCAGTAATTTTTATTTGAGTCTATAAGATAATTTCTCAACAAATTCATAAGCAGCTGGACAGTAAAGTGTATTTTTTATCGTTAAATTATTGATTTGATAAATCTTTTTACGGTCAGTATGGGGAAATTCGCGACAAGCTTTAGGACGAACTTCGTAAATGCTACAGAGATTGTCAGAACCAAGAAACGGACAAGGCATGGTTTGAAAAACTTTGTCACCATCTTCGTCAGTTCGGAGATATGCGGCTTCAAAGTCACTCACTTTCATTTTTAAATGCTTGGCGACGCGTTCAATATCGGCCTCTGTCCAAAGAGGGCCTAAGGTTTTGCAACAATTAGCACATTTGGTGCAATCAATTTCTAAAAAAACCTCTTCATGAACTTCTTTAACGATTTTATCTAATTGCTTTGGTGGTTTTTTGGCAAGTCCAGCTAAAAATTTCTTATGTGTCTTTTGTTTTTGTTGGGCTAGATTTTTATAACGGTCAAGGTCAATTTCAAATGTATATTTCATCATTAATATTTTAGCAAAAATTTACATGAAAGACTGATTTGTCAGTCGTCAAAGAGATTTGACACCCTTAAAAGTGTTAGGAGTTAGCTTATCAGTAAATCTTTTAATAACAATAAATATTCATTGAAATCTTAAACTAAATTTTTATAAAAAAAGCTGTCCCAAAGCTGGAAAAGTTTCACAGATAGAAAGCTAAACAAATAAGCGCTTACATAACCTTTAGTATTGTTAAAAAGCCGAAAAAGTGATAAAATGAACTAGAAAATTCGAAGATAAAACAATGCAAAAGTTGTCGTTCTTCAATAGCTAAATTCTCGTAAAAAGCGAGAAATTGAAAGGAATTAAAATGGCTCATATTAAATTTGACTATTCAAAACTCACTCCATTTGTAGCTGAAAATGAATTAGACGAAATCCAATGGCAAATCGACGGGGCAGCTAAATTGCTCCACGAAGGAAAAGGTGCTGGGAGCGATTATATCGGATGGCTTGACCTTCCTGAAGATTACGACAAAGAAGAATTTGCTCGTATTCAAAAAGCAGCTAAAAAAATTCAATCTGATTCAGAAGTTCTTATTGTTATCGGTATCGGTGGTTCATACCTCGGTGCACGTGCAGCAATTGACTTTTTGAGCAACAGCTTTGTTAACTTGCAAACTGCCGAAGAACGTAAAGCACCACGTATTCTTTATGCTGGTAATTCAATTTCTTCATCATACTTGGCTGACCTTGTAGATTACGTTGCTGACAAAGATTTCTCTGTAAATGTAATCTCTAAATCAGGTACAACAACAGAACCAGCGATTGCTTTCCGTGTCTTCGAAGAAATGTTAGTTAAAAAGTACGGTCGTGAAGAAGCAAACAAACGTATTTACGCAACAACTGATAAAGAAAAAGGTGCTGTAAAAGTTAATGCTGACGCAAACAACTGGGAAACTTTCGTTGTTCCAGATTCAGTTGGTGGACGCTTCTCAGTATTGACAGCTGTTGGACTTTTGCCAATTGCAGCTTCAGGTGCTGATATCACAGCTTTGATGGAAGGTGCTAACGCTGCGCGTAAAGAATACACTTCTACAAATGTTCATGAAAATGATGCTTACGCCTATGCTGCACTTCGCAATATCCTTTACCGTAAAGGTAAGTTCTCAGAAATCTTGATCAATTACGAACCAAGCCTTCAATATTTCTCAGAATGGTGGAAACAATTGGCTGGTGAGTCAGAAGGGAAAGACCAAAAAGGAATTTACCCAACTTCAGCTAACTTCTCAACAGACCTTCACTCATTAGGACAATGGATTCAAGAAGGAACACGTACTGTTTTTGAAACAGCAATCCGTATTGAAAAACCACGTAAAAACATCAACATTCCAGAACTTGACGCTGACCTTGATGGACTTGGATACTTGCAAGGTAAAGATGTTGACTTCGTTAACAAAAAAGCAGCTGACGGCGTGCTTCTTGCTCACACTGACGGAAATGTTCCAAACATGATCGTGACATTGCCTGAACAAGATGAATTCACACTTGGATATGCAATTTACTTCTTTGAACTTGCTATCGGTGTTTCTGGTTACTTGAACGGAATTAACCCATTCAACCAACCAGGTGTTGAAGCTTACAAGAAAAATATGTTCGCTCTTCTTGGTAAACCAGGATTTGAAGAACTCAGCAAAGAATTGAATGATCGCCTTTAATCTTTGATTAAAAGTGTCATAAAAATCACTGACAAGATTTCTGTCAGTGATTTTTTGTATTCATTTCTTACTGATAAATCCTGTCAGTAAAATTATTATTTAAGTGGCTTAATATCAGGGCGAAGTTCTACTGTGAGGCCAACATTACTTGCATAAACCCAAGAATTTTTATCAAAATTCGCAAAATTCTTAGTTTGTCCTGTTAAAATGACCCCCGAAAATTTAGCTGATTTAAGAGTAGGATATTTTTTAACTTGTTTAAGTGCATCTTTACTTGGGCTAAAGTCGTTAATTGTGATTTGGTTCTTTTTCGCAATAGCAGCTACTGACCTTTTAAAATCTTGATAAGTAGTATTGTCTAATTTTCCAGTGAGCTGTGAATTATTACCATTTTCAGCATAATTGCTATTACTCATCAAGCCAAACCAGTTTGTTTGTCCAGCAGCATCAAGAGATTTCGAATCATTGTAACCAATCCAATACCAATTAATTAAAAGATTTTTGGGAATCATTTTTTGGATTTCGTTGTAACTATAAGCTTTATCAAAGGTGACAGCAACTTCCGCCACGTGGTTTGAAAGTTGTGAAATTTTGTCTGCATCATGGGTAGGCAGAATTCCATTATAATCTTTAGATTTATAGTTGGCATTTGTAGAGAAAAAACTAGCAATTTTTTGATTAGTTGTTTGGGTAAAATAGGCATTTGAATTTACTGACGGACTCAAGGTATTAAGACTTAAGCCCCCAACATTCGAAACATTAAAGGAAAAAATATAAGATTCCCAGGACACATGATAACCATCAATATCTTTATAAGTATCTGAATGAAGATTAGAGCTAAATACGCCATAGTCATCGATAATCCGATTATTATAAGCAACATTTGGGGCGGAAGCGGTGAAAATAGCTGTAGAGTAATCAAAAGTTTTAAAGAAATTTTTTTCCATGATAGCAGAGTTCACTCGCCAACCAATAACTATAAATGCTGAAAATACAGTCAAAGCAATCCAAGTAGTTAACCCCCAACGTTTTATTTTTGTTTTTAGGGCAAAATTATGAAAATCTTTGTTGAGATTAGAAATAGATTCAGTTTTTTGAAGTTTATGTCGTGTTTTATTGATTACAAAAATAAACAGACGAATCAGTCCGAAAAATAAAGTGAGAACTAAAACAAGATAAGGGAAAATTAAGAGAGTATGCATTTTTAAATCCTTTCATGAGACGATTAGAGGAGCCACTGGTCATAACCAGCTTTTTCAAGTTGTTTTTTAAGCTTTTTTCGAGCTCGATAAAGGTCGATTTTGATTTTGCTTAAACTACAGTCAAAATATTCTGCAAGCTGTTTAGTTGAACAATTTTCATAATAGTATGCATTTAAAAGCTCTTTATAATAAGGCGGAAGTTGTTCAATGATTTTTGGAAGTGGGCTAGACTCGACTAAAAAAGCTGCTGTTTCCAATTCTTTTTCCAAATTTTTAATAATTTTTTGATAATGTTTACTTCGATTATAACTATTAATATAAGTTCGGATAGATGTTCGATACATAAAAGCCCGTAATTTGTCAGGTTCAATGAAAATATCCAGACTTAAAATTTTAACCAGAGTATCCTGTACGGCATCTTCGGCATCGACCAACTGACTTCCCCGAGAGATAAGGTATTTAGTGATTTCTATCGCATAATCATTGACGTCATTTTCATATTCTTTTAAATTCACAATTTCCTCCTCTCTCATATATATAACAAATCAAATTAAGTTTGGTTACAGTTTATTTTAACAAAAACTGATATAAGTAGAAGAATTATTTTGATAAAGATGTAATTCATCTAGTTTTAGAAGTATAAATATGCTACAATTATAGATAAATTAATAAATTTAGAAAATTTAAAAGAATTTAAGGAATAATATGAAAGAGTTTTGGAATTTAGACAAAAATTTGCAACTCCGTTTAGGAATTGTTTTTTTAGGTGCCTTTTCATATGGCACCGTTTTTTCTTCAATGACCATTTATTATAATCAACATTTGGGAAGTGCAATTACAGGGATTTTGCTTGCCTTATCTGCAGTAGCCACTTTTGTCGCAGGAATTCTTGCAGGTTTTTTTGCTGACCGAAATGGTCGAAAACCAGTGATGGTTTTTGGGACGGTGATTCAACTTTTGGGAGCTCTTTTAGCTATTGCCTCAAACTTACCAGGTCACGTGAATCCTTGGTCAACTTTTATTGCTTTTTTGCTGATTAGTTTTGGTTATAATCTTGTGATTACTGCAGGAAATGCCATGATTATTGATGCATCAAATGCTGAAAATCGTAAAGTTGTTTTTATGTTGGATTATTGGGCACAAAACTTGTCAGTTATTTTAGGAGCAGCATTAGGTGCTTGGCTTTTTAGGCCAGCATTTGAAGCACTTTTAGTGATATTACTTTTAACTGTCTTAGTCTCATTTTTCTTAACCACTTTTGTAATGACTGAGACTTTTAGACCGATTGTAAAGGCCAAAGAAGAAGCAGAAAATATTTTTCAGGCCTATAAGACAGTGCTACAAGATAAAACTTACATGATTTTTATGGGTGCTAATATTGCGACTACTTTTATTATCATGCAATTTGATAATTTTTTGCCTGTTCATTTATCAAATAGTTTTAAAACAATCACTTTTTTTGGTTTTGAAATCTATGGACAACGGATGCTTACGATTTATTTGATTTTAGCTTGTGTATTAGTCGTCCTATTAATGACCACCCTAAATCGATTGACCAAGGACTGGTCACACCAAAAAGGATTTATTTGGGGAAGTTTATTTATGGCAATTGGGATGATTTTTTCATTTTTGACAACGACGTTTACCCCTATTTTCATTGCCGGTATTGTTTATACTTTAGGTGAAATTGTTTATACACCAAGTGTTCAAACTTTAGGTGCAGATTTGATGAATCCAGAAAAAATTGGTTCTTACAATGGCGTTGCCGCAATTAAGATGCCGATTGCCTCCATTCTTGCCGGTTTACTTGTTTCGATTTCACCAATGATTAAAGCAACAGGAGTTTCTTTAGTCTTAGCATTGACTGAAGTTCTAGCGATTATTTTAGTGCTTATTGCTGTAAATAGACATCAGAAAACAAAAATTAATTAAAAAAATGACTTCTAAAAACAGGAATTTATCTTGAAAAGGAGTCAAGATAGATTTTTTATTGAAAAAAAACAGAAAGAAATAAAATGAAAGATTTTTTTGGATTACATCCAACACTTAAAATTCGTTTAATCATGAATTTTTTTGGGACGCTTTGCTTTAGTACAGTGGGTGGCTCAATGACAATTTACTACAATAAATATATGGGAGCGGGAATCACGGGATTACTTTTAGTCATTAGTTCAGTCATGGTTTTCTTGGTTGGGCTTTATGCTGGTCATTTGTCCGACGTTCAGGGACGAAGACCTGTGATGATTTTTTCAACTGCCATTACTGGTTTTGGTGGAGCTTTAGCAACATTTGCAAACTCATCTTTTTACTTCAATCCTTGGGTTACTTTTTTAGGATTTCTTATTATTAATTTTGGTTTTGGCTTTTTTAACACCGCAAGTCAAGCGATGATTGTAGATTTGACAACAAGTGAAAATCGGCGAGTTGTTTATAGTATTCAATATTGGATTATTAACTTTGCAATCATGATTGGTTCGGGACTTTCAGGTTGGTTTTTCCGAGATTATTTGGTTTGGTTACTTTTAGCTATCACAATTGAAGAAATCGTTAGTTGTTTGGTTGTAATTTTTTGGATTGATGAATCCTTCAATCCAGATACTCAGCAGCATAAGCAAGAATCAAACATTATTAAAGCCTATTTCACAGTTGCTAAAGACCGTATTTTCATGTATTATTTATTTGCTTCGGTCTTTATTGCGATGATTTTTAATCAAATTGATTATTATCTTCCAGTCCATTTGAGTGATAGTTTTAGAACAGCAAGGATTTTTGGAATTGAAGTTTATGGACAACGGATGCTGACAATTTTCCTAATGGTCAATACCTTAGTCATCGTATTATTTATGGGGAGAGTCAACAAACTAACCAAAAACTGGTCACGAAGTAGTGGAATATCCATTGGAATTATTTTGCAAGGTTTGGGCTTCATGATTGCATTTCTTGGTCGTGATTTAACTTGGGAACTGATTGCAGCATTGATAGCAACAATCGGTGAAATGATTTTGGTTCCATTTTCACAGGCTCTGCGGGCCGATTTAATGGACGGAGACCAAGTGGGAACTTATACAGGAGCTTTTTCAGTGACTCAGCCTATCGCTTCGGTCTTGTCAGGAATCCTTGTCTCTCTCTCAAGTCTTTATGGAAATATTGGAATGACCATCTTCATGTTTTTCATTATTGTATTAGGTGTGCTGCCCTCACTACGAGCAATTCGGATGCATGAAAGTCATTCATGAGTTAAATATAGGTAAAAATAAGTTTCAAAAGTTAGAATGAAATTCTGATTTGAGAAACTTATTTTTTTGTCAGTAAAATAATAAGAAAATTTTTACTGACAGAACCTTTAAACCAAGGCTTACAGGGAGATTCGGCTCTCCATTTGAAATTTTGTGATATAATTATTTTCATGAGAGTAGTATCAGGAAATTATGGCGGAAGACCGCTGAAAACATTGGCAGGAAAAACAACAAGACCAACCACCGATAAAGTTAAAGGAGCCATTTTTAATATGATTGGCCCTTATTTTGAAGGGGGACGTGTTCTTGATTTATTTGCAGGCTCAGGCAGTTTGGCAATTGAAGCCATTTCAAGAGGAATGGATCATGCCCTTCTTGTCGAAAAAGACAGAGCAGCTCAACAAGTCATTTTGGAAAATATCAAGATGACCAAAGAGCCTGAAAAATTTCAATTATTAAAAATGTCAGCAGAACGAGTCTTATCAAACGTGTCAGAGACTTTTGATTTAGTCCTCTTAGACCCACCTTATGCTAAAGAACAAATTGTTGAAAACTTAGAACTTTTGCAAGACAAAAAACGACTGACAGAAAATGTAATTGTCGTCTGTGAAACAGACAAGGAAGTTGAACTCCCTGACCAAATTGGAAAATTAGAGCTGACCAGACAAAAAACTTACGGAATTTCTAAAATTTCAATTTATGAATTTTGACTTTTACTGACAGAAATTCTGTCAGTAAATTAAGAAAGAAAAAAGTAATGACAGAAAAAATTGGACTCTTTACAGGAACTTTTGACCCACTGACAAATGGTCATTTAGACGTTATCAAACGTGCCAGTCAACATTTTGATCAACTTTATGTTGGAATTTTTAAAAATGACCAAAAAAATCCACTTTTTCCAACTGATAAACGAGTGGAAATGCTAGAAGAAGCACTGACAAGTCTGTCAGTAACTCATAAAGTCAAAGTCATCAAACATGAACGTGATTTGACAGTGAATATTGCTAAAAAACTTGGCGTGACAGCTCTGGTTCGTTCTTTGCGTAATAGCCAAGATTTAGAATATGAAAAAAATATGTTCTATTTTAATATGGAGATGACAGGCATTGAAACCATCTTTTTCTTAGCAAAACCAGAACTTGAACCATTAAATTCCACACGGATGCGAGAATTACATGCCTTTGGTCAAGATGTCAGTGCTTGGGTTCCAGAAAATGTGAGTCGTGAATTAAGGAAATTAGATGAAAAAAAATAAAAAAATTAATCCCAAATTAAAATGGGGAATCTCGATTGGTCTAATTGTTGTTGCCCTTTTAGCTTTATTTTATCCAACAAGTTACTATGTGGAAATGCCCGGAACAACCGAGCCTTTAGGGAAAATGGTCAAAGTTGAAGGCAAAAAAGATGAACATAAAGGTGATTTTTTCCTGACGACTGTCCAAATTGCACGAGCAAATCTTGCTACAATGATTTACAGCCATTTTAATAGTTTTACAAGCATTTACAGTGAGCAAGAAATGACTGGTGGACTTAACGACGCACAGTTCAACCGTGTCAACCAGTTTTACATGGAAACGGCACAGAATACAGCGATTTATCAAGCTTTTAAATTAGCTAATAAACCTTATGAACTTAAATATGAAGGCGTTTATGTCCTTGATATTGCCAAAAATTCGACCTTTAAAAATAAGCTAGAACTTGCAGATACGATTACAGCAGTCAATGGTCAACAGTTTACATCAAGTGCCGACATGATTGCTTATGTTTCCAAACAAAAAGTCGGTGATTCAGTAACGATTGAATACACGAGAATTGACGGCACAAAGCACAAGTCAACTGGCAAATACATCAAAATTGCTAATGGAAAAACAGGAATTGGGATCAGCCTAGTTGACCATACTGAAGTCGTGACGACTCCAAAAGTTACTGTCAACGCGGGTTCAATCGGCGGTCCCTCTGCGGGGATGATGTTTACACTAGAAATTTACAGTCAGTTGACAGGAAAAGATTTGCGAAACGGTCGCGAAATTGCTGGAACTGGAACGATTGAACATGACGGAAGCATTGGCCAAATCGGCGGTGTTGATAAAAAAGTAGCCACAGCGAGCAAAGAAGGGGCAAAGGTCTTCTTAGTGCCTGACTCAGGCACCAAAAAGGAAAGTAGCAACAATTACCTTGGAGCCAAAGCCGCAGCTAAAAAACTAAAAACGAAGATGAAAATCGTTCCCGTCAAAACTATTCAGGACGCTTTAGATTATTTAGAAAAATAAAAACTACTGACAGAAAAGCTGTCAGTAGTTTTTTATCTAGTTTACAAGCTAAAAGCAAAGTTGTATAATAATTTCAAATAATTTAATAAATTTGGAATATATGACAAAGGGAAAATGAAATGGAAAAAAATTTAAAAACCGGAAAAATCATTGCTTTTATCAGAGAAACGAAGCATCTGAAATTAAAAGAAATGACTGGTGGCGATTTTTCAGAATCTCAGCTCGCAAAATTTGAAAAAGGAGAAACAGAGATTACGGTGGGTAAACTATTTACCGTCCTAGAAAACTCAAATGTCTATTTAGATGAATTTCAAAACCTTTATAACGACTATGAACAATCAGATGAATACAACTTTCGTCAGAAGTTGGCGGTTGCTTATGCGCAAAAAAACATCGAGAAAATTATAGAAATTCATAATTTTTGGAAAGAAAAATCTCAACAAAATCCTGAAAATAAATACTATAAAATTAATGAAACAGTAGTTAAAACCAACTTAGTAATGGTTCAAAATGCAGAGGATATCAAAAAAGATAATGACCTTTTGATGAACTACCTTGAATCTGTCAGCGAATGGGGACGCTATGAACTGTGGGTTTTTGGCAATTGTCTTCGACATTTTGATGATAATGCACTAAAGTATTACGGAATGCAAATTTTAGGAAAATCAAATTATTATCATTCAATTCATCTCAATCAACAGATAGTAATAAGAACATTTTTAAATCTCATTGATACTTGGTTACGTCGAGAAAACTTAATGCAAGCTTTTAAATACATTAACCATTTAAAAGAAATAGGAATAGGTATCAATTTTTTCTATGAAAAAATCCTCTTTGAATATCACAAAGCTCATTATAAGGTATTGCAAAAACAAAACGGAGCGATAGAAGAAATGAAAAAACACGCGCAAACTCTTGCAGATTATGGTTTCCTACTAGAAGCAAAAGCACTTTTTGAAGAAATTGAAAGATTATGACCTTTTGGCATATATTCCAAAACTTTTTCACAGAATTTTCAGAGTGCTAAAATTGTATTGTCAGTTAAAATAATAATTTTGATTGATAAATATAATCATTTTGAAAGGTAAAATTATCATGGAAGAAAAAACATTTTCTATCAAGAGCAGTTCTGCTGAGGAATCACTTACAGATACTGTTAAATTCAATGTTACTTGTTGTGCGAAAACTCAAAATAATAAAGATACTCCAAGTCCAGGAGATAGCCTTGTACGTACCGAAGAAGTAGCCTGATTTAATGGGGTCATGTTATTCATGACCCCATATTTTCGAGTTAAGGAAAATAATATGGAAAAATTATCACTTTTAGCCTACGAAAAAGAAGAGAGATATATCAATTTATTAACTCATAAAGTTGTTCTTAAAACTGAGGAGTATCAATTATATGTTAATGGAATAAAATTTGACGAAGAAATAGATGAAAAAGTTTATCTAAAATATCTATTTTTGTCTTCACTCTATGGGAATAGGTTATTTTTAACAATTAAGAGTAAAGAACTTGATGATGTTATTGATAATATTAGTCAATATCCTAAAACTCTCGCGCTAATATTGTCTCTTAGTAATATTCAAGATTTTCAACTAATAAGCCAAAAAATATGTGAGCAAATTCTCTTGGTAAAAGTCGGAGAATCAATTTATATAAATAGAGATAACAAGTTCATTGAACTAAATAATAGTTTGGTGATAAGTCAAAACGAATTGCGAAGTATTAGTGCAGTTTTGTTTTTACCAGATTATTGTTTTATGAAATATAAACTTGAGGATAAAAACTGGAAATCACTAATGGATAATAAAGTCAAAGTTTATTATGATGCGGAGAAGCAATTTGATACCCAATTTCATTCGATTATAGAAAATATAGTGGAGAAAAATAAATGAAAGTCAATAAATACGTGAATATGATTGAATTAAATGATTCATCGCTTTTGCTGTACCATCAAGTTACAAAACAGTATATTATTTTCGACACTCTATCAAAGAAAACATTTTACAAAGCAGTTGCTGAAAATTCTTTACCAACTCACTTAAAAAAAGAATTAATTCATAAATATTTTATAGTTGCTGACGATTACGATGAAAATGGTCAATTACTAACCCCTGTGAGAAATATGTTTACCTATTCAACGGCAAATTTAGACATTATAGTGCATTTAAATTATGATTGCAACTTAAAATGCAGTTATTGCTACCAAAATGTGATAGCAGAAAAAGTTGTTATGAATGATAAAACGGAGAAAGATGTTATAAATTTCATTAGAAAAATAGTTTTAGATAAAAATCCTGAATATATTTACCTAAATTTTATTGGTGGAGAGCCAACATTACATACCGACAAAATGATTAGAATTATGGCAGCTTGTAATAAACTCAATAAGTCTTTTTACTTTAGCGCAGTATCCAATGGAACCTTTGGAAACATCAAAAAAATTGAGGAGTTATTACACTTAGGGTTGAATGATTATTTTATTACTCTTGATGGTACCCAAAAAGACCATGATAAATATAGATTCTATGAAAGTGGGAAGGGGTCGTTTTCAACTATCATTAGAAATTTAAAAAGAATTCAAGAAAAATTTCCAGAAATTAAGATTAAATTAAATTCCAATTTGAATGACGACAATAAAAACCACGTGACAGAATTACTAGATGTTTTAGAAGAGAAGGAAATAAAATATCCATTGGTTTTTAGCAAGGTTATAAGTACAGCAAATGGAAAATTTGACAAAACGATTGAAGATAATGACTCTTTTTGGTATATAGCTCATAAGCAAGCCATTCACAGAGGTTATAAATTCAAACCTTACGGTCGAGAAATTAATTTGGCTTGTATGATGAAACAGACAAATTGTTATATTATAGGCGCTGATGGCTTTCTGTTTTCTTGTATAGAAGCTGTTGGTATAAATGAGTTTAGACAAGCTCACATCAATGATTATGGTTCTGCAATGTTTGAAATTACCCGTTCTCAAGCACAGAATATAGGATATGCTTATGATACTTGTGCTAGTTGTATATTTCTTCCAAACTGTGATGGTGGCTGTTATTATAAAAGAAGTCATGATGATTTTAAGTGTCCAAAAACTGATTTTAAAAATAATGGACTAATGCTAATAAAAGAAATTTTTGAGGCCAAATTATGAAAGAAATAATAAAAGTTACTCATCTCTCAAAATCATTTGAATATAATCCGATTATCAAAGACATCTCTTTTTCTGTCAATGAAGGAGAAATTCTTATTATTTTAGGAAAAAATGGTGCAGGAAAAACGACATTGATTAAGATCTTGCTCCATATTCTTGCACAGGATTTTGGAGGAATCGACTACTACGGGCAAGCTATCGACACTTACGGTCAAAAACTTTATGAAATGACCTCAGCAGTCCTAGAAAATGCAGAAAATACTTATGGTTATCTAACAGCCTTTGAAAATATCGAATATTTCGCAGCACTTTACAAACGAAAAATCAAAAAGCAAGAAATCTTACAGCTTTTAGAACAATTTGATTTGGCAGAAGCAGCGAACAAACGCCTTTTCAACTTTTCACGAGGAATGAAACAAAAATTATCTATTATTTGTAGCTTACTGAATGATGCAAAGATTTTGTTCTTAGATGAGCCGACTTTAGGACTGGATTTTTAAAGCCAATCGTGACTTACTGGATATGGTCAAGAAAATGTCAAAAGAACATAATAAAACAATTATCCTAACCACACATCAAACCGATGTTATCAAAGCCCTTGCCGATAGAGTTCTCTTATTGAACAAAGGGGAAATTTCATTTTTAGGAAAATATGAATCTTTTATTCAAGAAAATTCTCTTGTCTATTATCTTATTAATACAAATACTGACAGCTATCAATTTACAGATGAAAAGTTGGCAGAAGAAAAGCTAAAAAATTTAATAAAAGAGGGTGAAAAAATTCTCTCTTACGAAAAACATGACCGCTCGATAGAGGAAATTTTAATTGATTATTATAAAGGAGAGCAAAATGTTTAGAGCAGAATTTAAACGAGAACTAAGAGAAACTTTAGTCTTTTATCCAGATTTCATCTCAAGTTTAGTAATGATGATTATTCTTTTATCTGTTTTTATGATTCTTGGGCAGCATTTTATAAGTTCGAGCTATATTGGCTATGCTTTTTGGTTTTTACTTAGTGGTGTTTTGACTGTTGCGTCAGAATCGATTTCTTATGAAAAACAGGTAGGAACCTTTGAACAGTTAATTTTAAAACCTATCCGATTGATTCACATTTTATTTATTAAATCAATTGTTTGGGGAATTTTTAATTTTATTAGAATAATGATTGCGACGGTCATTGTCTGTTTTTTCTATCAGATTCATATAAATTTGACTTGGGTTTCTTTAGCCGCTTTAGTCATTAATTTTTTTGCAATTGTTGGATTTTCCATGATATTCTCAGGACTGACCTTAAAGTTTACTAAAATCGCTTCTTTTGTCGGAATTATTCAGTATCTCTTACTTTTTGCATCAGGCACTTTAATCTCTTTGGACAAAATGCCAGCAATATTGCATATCTTAACCAAAGTTTTACCCATTAATCTTGGATTAAAAGTAAGCCAAAGTCCCTTTGAATTGACTACTTTTCTACTCCTTATTCTACAAATGATTATCTATATGATTATAGGAATATTCACTTTTACTTATGTCTATAATCGTGCAAAAAAGAACGGAATCAATTCACGATATTGAAAAAAGAACTTCATCAATTTTATGGAGGAAGTCAATGAAACAAATGTTCAACTGGCAAAAAATACTATTCATAAATAGAATATTTTTCGATGATACATTCATAACAGTAGTAGAAGTAATATTTTTTAGTATATACTTAAAACTTTCTTTTTCAAATTTCTCAAGCATTATGGGTTTGTGTTTACTGCTTTCTCTATTAGTTCAAATCCCAACTGGTTATTTATCAGATAAATTCAATAGAAAATTGATGCTAATAATAGGAAATGGGGCAGAAATTGTATGTCTTTTAGCTTTACTTTTTCTCCCTTATTTGATTAAAGGTTCTTTATTTCTTCCTGTTCTGTTTATAGAAATTTTAAGAACAGGAATGCTAGCTTTGGTAAGCGGGAATTTTGAAGTTTTAATATTTGATATGTTTAAAAAAGAAATAAAACCAGAAAAAGATTTTATGGAAAAATCAGCCTCATATTTTTCCATAGGAGCAATTATAGCAGCAGTTTCTGGTTTTTTCTCTACTATTTTGTTCTCATATTTAGTAATTTTGCCGCTTATATTGGATATATTGATAAAAATTATCAAATTATTACTCACTTTTTTTATACCTTCGGAAGAAAGGACAAACTATAAAAGAATTGAGGAGGAGAAAAATAACAAAAAGGGAGTAAAAACAAATCAACTAAATTATAAATTGCTATTTCTTTTATTATCACTAGCAATTTTATTTTGCATTTCAAGGGGCACTTTTTCACTCTATCAACCAGTCATGACTTCGCTAGATATTCCTTTATATTATTACGGCATTCTCATCATGATAGTAAACTTAGCAATATTCATTCTTTTAAGAATCTTAAAAAATAAAGTTCCTTTATTTAGACTTTCGATATTACTTATTATTTCCTTTGTAGTCCTTGTTTTTCAAGGAGTCTTGGTAAGTGAACGTTTTATATCAGGCAATTTTTTCCGCTTTTTCATTATAGCAATAGTATTTTCAAGTATGCAGACTATCAGGCTGTTTTCAGAAGGACTATCCTCTTATTTTATCAACACAGCGATTAAAGATAGGGAAGATAAAACAACTATTTTTTCTCTTTATTATACAATAGCTCAGCTTTTATTATCCGCTTCTTTTTTCTTAATGGGAATTGTTCAAAAAGGAACCGAAAACTATTTGATGACTTACCTGTATATGAGTGCAATTTTTGCTTTAATTATCATAGTTTTAGGTATTTATGGAAGAGGAAAAAAATATGTTTAGAGATGATGAATTATTTTTACTCATAACGTGTATGAACTCAACTTCTGTTGCTGATTTATTAAGAATAATATGTAAAAAAACGCTCTGACAAATTTATCAGAGCGTTTCAATTATTTTATCAATAGATTAATATTGATCCAACAACAACTGTTTAATCTCATCAATTCTTGGTTGACGTGGATTAGCAGGAGTACATTGATCATCATAAACAAGGTCAGCCAATTTATCAAGTTCACGTTCAAGGTGAGCTTTATCGACACCATTTCCTGAAAGGGTGATATTAATATCAATGCTATCAGTCAATTTTTTAAGTTCAGCAACCAGAGCTTGCACAGCTTTTTCATCTGAATCATCTTTACCAGCAAATCCCATAAATCGTGAAATTTCAGCGTAGTCCTCTTGAGCACGATATGTTTCATAACGTGGGTAAGGAGTACGTTTAACGTTTCCTGTTACAGCGTTAAATTTAATGACATGTGGCATAGCGATGGCAATGGCAAGACCATGAGGAAGTCCAAATTCACCACCAATTTTATGAGCAAGTGAGTGGTTAATTCCAAGGAAAGCATTAGCGAAGGCCATACCAGCGAGTGTTGCAGCATTGTGCATGTTTTCGCGGGCTTTTTGTCCTTCTTTAGTTGGATGCGCTGGGTCATAATGATAAGACTCAGTCAAGTTTTCAAAGATGAGTTTGATAGCTTGAAGTGAAATTGGTTTTGTATAGTCAGAAGACATAACAGAAACGTAAGATTCAAGCGCGTGTGACATCGCATCAATACCAGACCAAGAAACAGTACGTTTTGGTACAGTCATAACAAACTCAGGGTCAACAATGGCAACTTGTGGTGTTAATTGGTAGTCAGCAAGTGGGTACTTAACATGAGTTTCATCATCAGTGATAACTGCAAATGGAGTCACTTCAGAACCAGTACCAGAAGTAGTAGGAATTGCAACCATTTGTGCTTTATGTGGATGGTAGAATTTAATAATACGTTTACGAATATCGACAAATTTTTGAGCTAATTCTTGGAAAAGTTCTTTCAAACTTGCATCATCAGAAAGGTCAGCTTCACCACGAGCATCATATTCATAAATCAAACGACCAATCTTACCAGCATCGAGAGCAGAACCACCACCAAGACAGATGACAGTGTCAGGTTCAAATTGTTTCATTTGACGAGCGATTGCAATTGCTTCGCTCAAAGTTGGGTCAGGTTGAACAGAGCCATAAATGCTTGTTTCAACTTGAGTTGGGCGGATAGCAAGTTGTTCCAAAACTTTATCAACGAAACCAAATTTAACCATACCAGGGTCAGCAACGATGAAAGCTTTGTGGACGTGTGGCAATTCTTGTAAGTAAGAAATTGCATTTTTTTCGTAGTAAATTTCTTTTGGCAAACGAACCCATTGTGGGCGATTACGACGTTTAGCCACTGTTTTAACATTCAATAGATCGTATGTACTCAAATTGTGTGAAAGTGAATTTTTCCCCCATGAACCAGTTCCAAGTGTAAGTGATGGACGCATTGCATCAGTATAGATATCTCCGACCCCACCAATAGAATCTGGTTGGTTAACGAGGATACGAGAAGCTTCAACTTTTTCGCCATATTCTTTAACGAATGGATCATCCATTGCACCGATTTGAATTGCAGCATTATGTCCAGCACCTTGATAAGCAAGTAAGCTACGTACAATCTCAATTCCTTCTTCACGTGTTTCAGCTTTGTAGATTGAAAGCAAAGGAGAAAGTTTTTCAGAAGAAAGTGCTTCACCAATATTTTTCTTATCAAGTTCAAAAAGAAGGACATCTTTATCTTTAGGAACTTTGACACCAGCTTGTTCAGCAATCCATTGACCAGAACGACCGGCAACAGGACCAGTTACTCCAAAACCTTCACCAGCACGTTCAACAAAAACGAAACTTTCAATAGCTTTGTAGTCTTTTTTAGGAACCATATAAGCGCCTTGTTCTTGCATTTTAGCAATAAATTCATCATAAACTGAAGCATCAATAACAGCTGAATTTTCAGTGGCACAAATCATCCCATTATCAAAACGTTTTGAAAGCAAAAGATCTTCAACAGCACGTTCGATATTTGCAGTAGCATCGACATAAACAGCACCATTACCAGCTCCAACACCGAGTGAAGGGTTACCAGATTTGAGTGCGGAGTTTACCATTCCTGGGCCACCAGTTGCAAGGATTGTTGCAAGTCCACGGTTTTGAATCAAGGCGGTAGTCATGTCAAGGCTTGGTACTTCAATCCATTGAATGAAGTCTTCCGGTGCACCAGCTTCAATTGCAGCATCGTAAACAATCTTTGCTGCATGGCTTGAACATTTTTGAGCTTGTGGGTGGAAAGCGAAAACAATAGCATTACGTGTTTTTGCAGTCAATAAAGATTTAAAGATTGCTGTTGATGTTGGATTAGTTGTTGGAACGATACCAGCAAGAACACCGAGAGGGCTTGCGATTTCAACAGATCCAGCAACCTTGTTTTCAGAAATGACACCAACGGTTTTGTCATTTTTAATTGCGTTATAAACAGATTCAGAAGCAAAGTGGTTTTTGGTATCTTTGTCTTCGACAACACCACGACCAGTTTCGTTAACGGCTTCATGAGCGAGTTCTAGAGAATGTTTGCTTGCTGCAAGAGCCATTGCAGCGACAATAGTATCGACTTGAGTTTGTGTATATCCTTCAAATTTAAGAACAGCAGCTTGTGCTTTTTTGACTAATTTGTCAGTATAAGCAACAGCTTCTTGGAATTTTGCGGCTTTTTCTTCAGCGCTTAAAACTTTCTTTGCAGCTGGAACGGCTTTTTTAGTTGCCATATTTGTAGGTTCTCCTTTGTGATTTCATTCACTTTCTTTTACGTGAATAGTTTAACAAAGTTTTTTATAGATGTCAAGCAATATTGTGATAATTTTTACAAAAATACTCATCAAAAGTTTAGAAAACGGTTTATAACAAGCTTTACTGAAGAAAAAAAAGATTGCTAATTCTTTGATAGGAATTAGCAATCTTTTTAGTTTATCAGTCAAACTTTGTGAAAAAATAAATTTTTATAGTGGTAAAACGCAAGTGATTTCAGGAGCGTAAAAATCTTTTTGTTCCAAAGTTAAAGTACCGGTTTTTTTATCTCGCAAGAAAAGAGATAAATTATCAGATTCTTGATGAGCGACAATGATATAATCTTCAGTTTTGTTGAAATTAAAATCACGAGGGATATGACCTTCAGTATTTGTCCAGCCAATAGTTTCAAGTTTTGTACCAAGAGGGCTTACTTTGTAAGTTGTTAAAGAATCATGTCCACGATTAGAAGTATAGAGGAATTTACCGTCAGATGAAATACGGATGGCAGCAACACCATTTGCTCCATGATAATCTTCAGGTAGGGTGCTAATTGTTTGAAGACGAGCAAAGCGTCCTTTTTCTTCATTGTAACTTAAAACTTCAATTGTTGAATTTAACTCTCCAACCAAATAAGCGATTTTACCATTTGGATGGAAAGTAATATGACGAGCACCCATTCCTTTTTCTGCCCGATAAATTGTAGCAATATTGAGTTTACCTTCACCAATGACATCATAAACAGTGACTTCATCTGTTCCCAAATCACAGGTGACAAGTCGTCCGTCAGGAGTCAAATCAGAATAATGAACGTGTGAGCTAGCTTGTTCAGGACGTGGCCCAGAACCGGTATGTTTTACTGTATCCGTTAATCGGAGTGAGCCGTTAGCTTGAATCTTATAAACACGAACTTCTCCAAGATGATAGTTCGCTCCGTAAACTAATTGGCGCGCTTCGTCCACGGCAACATAGCAGAGTGGAGCTCCCGTGGTTGTGACATTTCCGAGATGAGTGGCAGTTTCGCCATCAAAATCAAAGGCGGCGATTCCTCCGCCATTACTATCTGCTGCACAAGTATAGAGGTGTCCCTTTTCATCGAGAGTGATATAAGTAGGGTTTTGAACCGCAGCGACTTCATTTAATGATGATAATTCAGCAGCTTTAGTGTCCAAAAGAACACTGTATACGCCTTTAGATACACGTTTTGTATAGCCGCCTAAAAGGATTTTTTCTTTCATATTTCTCTCCTCACAAACTAATTTATTTACTATAATTATTTTATCACAAAAAAAGCGGTTTCAGCAAAAATATTAATTTTTTTCTTAGAAAAAAATTTAAAAACTTACTCTTTTAGTGATTATAGAGCCTAAATTAACAATTAAATTTGTCAGACAATAGGAGTGGCTAGAAAAATAGATTTACTGAACAATAGAAGCATGAATAGATACTTGCAAAAATAGGTCAAACAATGTATAATGATAGAGTTGCTATGCAACCATCTCGCATTTCGTCTCGACAAAGTCGTAGTGTACGCAAGTATTGCGGCTGCGGATGACAGATGAAAGAGGAAAAACTATTTTAAAAGGAGACATTAACATGTCAGTTATTTCAATGAAACAGCTTCTTGAAGCTGGTGTTCACTTCGGTCACCAAACTCGTCGTTGGAACCCAAAAATGAAACCATACATCTTCACAGAACGTAATGGTATCCACGTTATCGACCTTCAAAAAACTGTAAAACTTGTTGACGATGCTTACAACTATGTAAAAAACGCTTCACAAGAAGGTGCAGTAGTTCTTTTTGTTGGTACTAAAAAACAAGCTGCAGAAGCAGTTAAAGAAGAAGCTCTCCGCGCTGGTCAATACTACGTAAACCACCGTTGGTTGGGTGGTATGCTCACTAACTGGAACACTATCCAAACACGTGTGACACGCCTTAAAGAAATCAACAAAATGGAAGAAGAAGGAACTTTCGAAGTTTTACCTAAGAAAGAAGTAGTTCTTCTTAACAAAGAACGCGAACGCCTTGAAAAATTCATCGGTGGTATCGCTGATATGCCTCGTATTCCAGATGTTATGTACATCGTTGACCCACATGCTGAACAAATCGCAGTTAAAGAAGCTAAAACTTTGGGAATCCCAGTTGTAGCAATGGTTGACACAAACGCAGATCCAGAACCAATCGACGTAGTTATCCCTGCAAATGATGATGCTATCCGTGCTGTTAAATTGATTACAGCTAAAATGGCAGACGCTATCATTGAAGGACGTCAAGGTGAAGATGCAGCGGAAGATTTCGTAGCAGAAGAAGCAGCTTCAGAAGAATCACTTGAAGAACTTGCTGAAATCGTTGAAGGTAAATAATTTTAACCTCAATTTATACTAATTAAGTAACTACAACAGGCGAGGCCTTACGCCTCACCTGTTTTTTTAAATAAAACTACTGTCAATACTGACAGAAAAAAACACATAGGAGATTTACAAAATGGCAGTAACAGCAGCTCAAGTAAAAGAATTACGTGAAAAAACTGGTGCAGGAATCATGGACGCTAAACGCGCTCTTGTTGAAACTGACGGAAATATGGAAGCAGCAGCAGAACTTCTTCGTGAAAAAGGGATTGCGAAAGCAGCTAAAAAAGCTGATCGTGTAGCCGCTGAAGGACTTACAGGAATTGCCGTAAACGGAAATGTTGCAGCGATTGTTGAATTGAACTCAGAAACAGACTTCGTAGCAAAAAATGATCAATTTGTTGCCTTGGTTAAAGAAACAGCAGAACTTATTGCGTCTAAAAAACCAGCAACTAACGAAGAAGCATTGGCACTTGAAACAGCTTCAGGTATTACTCTTGAAGCAGAACTTGTTCAAGCGACTGCTACAATCGGAGAAAAAATTACTTTCCGTCGTTTTGCAGTAATTGAAAAAACTGATGCTCAACACTTTGGGGCTTACCAACATAACGGTGGTAAAATTGGGGTTGTTTCTGTCGTTGAAGGTGCAGATGAAACACTTGCTAAACAACTATCAATGCATATCGCTGCAATGAACCCTACTGTTCTTTCAGCTGATGAACTTGATTCAGAATTTGTAAAAGCTGAATTAGCACAAATGAACCACAAAATTGATGAAGACAACGCTAGCCGTGTACTTGTTAACAAACCAGAACTTCCACACCATGAATTTGGTTCTAAGAGCCAATTAACAGAAGAAGTTCTTGCAGCAGCGAAAGCTTCATTTGAAGAAGAACTCAAAGCTGAAGGAAAACCAGAAAAAATCTGGGACAAAATTCTTCCAGGTAAAATGGCTAAATTTATCGTTGACAATACAAAAGTTGACCAACAATTTGCTCTTCTTGCACAACTTTACATCATGGATGACAGCAAAACAGTCGAAGCTTTCCTTGAATCAAAAGGAGCTAAAGCAATTGCATTCACACGTTTTGAAGTTGGTGAAGGAATTGAAAAAGCTGAAACAGACTTCGCAGCAGAAGTTGAAGCAGCAAAAGCAGGACTTTAATTTAATTAAAAAGCAGCCTCTAGAGGTTGCTTTTTTTATTTTGAAAATAAAAAAGGGCTTTTCGGTTAGAAAACTAAGAAAATAGTGTATTTCTTTGACGCATTATGCTATAATTATATTTGAGATTTTCTATCTATTTAAAATCTATCTAACCTAAGTAATTAAACTATTTTTAAGTAATTAAATCATTTTATGGAGTAAAGCATGTCAAGTACTGTCATTATCCTCATTGTTGTCTTATTAGTTATTCTCGTAGCCTTTTATGCTTTTGCAATATTAATGCGAAAGAAAACAGAAGACCGTATACTAGCCTTAGAAGAGCGAAAGGAATCGCTTTTCGATTTGCCTGTTCAAGAAGAAATTGATTCTGTTAAAAAAATGCATCTCGTCGGACAATCGCAAACGATTTTCCGTGAATGGAACCAAAAATGGCTTGACTTATCATCAAATTCTTTTGCTGATTTGGAAGAACATATTTTTGAAGCTGAACAATTAAACGATTCATTCCATTTTTTCCGTGCTCGTGAATCTGTAGCTGATAGTGAGGCACAAATTGAATTAATGGAAGGTGATGTCGAAGGAATTCGTCAAGGTGTTGCTCAACTTGTTGAACAAGAAAAGCGTAATTCAAATAAAATTCAAGAGTCCCTTGATTTATATGATAACTTACGTAGCGATATTGCTGACAATGCAGATTTGTATGGAACAGTTATTACTGAACTTGAAAAACATTTAGCCAATATCGAAACAGAATTTTCTCAGTTTGTAACGCTAAACTCAACAGGTGATCCGATTGAAGCGGCTGAAGTTTTGGAGACTGCTGAAGAACATACGATTGCTTTACGTGCAATTACAGAACAAATTCCATCATTTATTAAAACAATTGAAAGAGATGTTCCTAAACGACTTGAAGAATTGCAAGAAGCGAGTGATAAATTCGTTGCAGAAGAATACATTCTTCCCGATAATGTCAACATTAAAGAAAGAATGGATGATTTACATGATCATCTCGTTGAAAGTAGTTCATTATTAGAACAATTTGAACTAGATCGAGTAGAAGCTGAACTTGGTTTAATTCAAGAAAAAGTTGAAGAACTTTATGCTATTTTTGAAAGAGAATATAGCGCACGTCGAAATGTTGAAAAACGTTCATCAGTTCTCAAAGAATATATTGAACATATCAGAGCAAATAATAAAAATCTTCTCCTTGAAATTGACCATGTTACACAAGCCTATATCCTTTCTGGAAACGAAAAAGGATATGTTAGAGGTTATCAAGAACATTTAGAATCTCTTGACTCAGATGTTGATGAAATTCTAGGAAATATTCAAGCTAAAACAATGCCTTACTCAATTCTTTCACGTAGAGTAAATTCAGTAGTCAATGCGCTTGAAGATATTGAGAAGAATCAAATTAAGATTAGTGATACCCTTACAGGACTCAGAGATGAAGAAAGAGCAGCTCAAGAAATTGCAGAACGCTTTGATTCTGAACTTCGTACAATAAAACGTTATGTTGAAAAATGTAATCTCCCTGGACTTCCTAAAGATTATCTCGACTTGTTCTTCACAACAGGAGATCGAGTACAAAATCTGTTCAAAGAATTAGGACGAGTTAGAATCAACATTGATACAATTAATCATCTTGTTGACGTAAGCACTGAAGATATGCACGTTTTAAAAGAAGCAACGACTAATTTGACTGACCATGCGGTATTAGCTGAACAATTGATTCAATATGCTAATCGTTATAAAGCTGCAAATGAACAAGTAGCACAAGGGATTTCAAGAGCGCTTCAATTATTTGAAAACAGCCGTGACTATGATGGTTCATTTGATGAAATTTCAAAAACACTAGAACTTGTAGAACCAGGTGCAGCTTCTAGAATTTCAGGAGTTTATTTTAAAAATAAACCTACTCCTGATTACTTATAAAATAAAAAAAGCAAGGTTAATAGCCTTGCTTTTATTTATTGGGTTATAAATTCTGAATATTCGTATAATATCGTTAGGTAAAACACGTAAAAATTATTATAATGTAATAAAAGCCATAAAAATGTCTTGGAAGGATAGATATGAAAATAGCTCATTATAATAAGATACTCCCTGACTGTTTATTAGATATACATTCTCCACCCCTATCTTTTTACTAATAAATCAAATAAAGATAATATAAAAGGAGAACTTTCCAATGATATATTACTTGGAAGAAGAGGATTTTGAAAATCTGTTTTCAGAAATGAAACCTATTGTTATGAAATTAATGAAACAAATTCGCATTAGAACATGGAAAATAGAGGATTATCTTCAAGAGGGGATGATTATTTTACATCTTCTATTAGAAGAGCAGAGCGATGGTCAAAAGCTGCATACAAAATTTAAGGTAAAGTATCATCAAAGATTAATTGATGAGCTAAGACGGAGTTATGCAAAGAAACGAAGCCATGACCATTTTATAGGTTTAGATGTTTATGAATGCTCAGACTGGATAAATTCAGGTGATACTAGTCCAGATAATGAAGTGGTCTTCAACCATTTGCTGGCAGAAGTATATGAAGGTTTGAGCGCACATTATCAAGACTTACTACTTCGACAAATGCGAGGAGAAGAACTAACTCGCATGGAACGGTATCGCCTTCGTGAAAAAATAAAGGCCATCTTATTTTCAGAAGATGAAGATTGAAGGGGGATTCCCTATTTTTAATGAAAATAGGGAGTTTTTTTGATAAGAGAAGAAAAAAGCAAGTAAAAAAAAGACTTATTTTTTTTAATTTGTCAAAGCTAGTGGTGGCATGAAATAAAGCGAATACAGGGGCGGGAAAAAGCGAACGTAAGATAAAAAAAGTCGTAAAAGAGACAGTTAATTCTTGACAAGTTTAGTTAGGTTTGATAGAATATAATAGTTGTCGCAAGAGACGAGGGTCTTGAAGCGATAAGCTAGACCATTGAAAACTGAATAAAGAAGAATGACTCATGTGATGTC
>SKEH01000230.1_pt1 | contig 38538 bp, 36 predicted proteins | sample 4826571 | NCBI WGS metagenome assembly SKEH01 (sample SAMN11008814, study PRJNA524170) | human gut metagenome | biome: Human fecal sample; material: Feces; isolation source: fecal sample from pouch patient p29 | host: Homo sapiens | place: Israel: Tel-Aviv | collected 2016-09-14 | reverse complement strand
CAAAAATACTAAATATATTGAAATTAAGAATAAAATTTTTGAAAGTAACCAAGTATCACTAAATCTTGAATAGTAATGGCTACGATAATATTGCTATTTTCCATAAATTACTACTCAAAGTGCTCTATCACTTGATATATCAACCTTTTAGAGGATTTCGTTGAGTTTAAGTTATAACTCAAAAAATATTATCTTAAACTTCGAAAAAAGCCGTAATAGTAGGCTTCTTAGACATTGAGTTGTAAAATCCTGGGAAATTAGCAGTTAAACACACTAAGTAAAATAAATTGTAAATAAGAATTTACAAGTGAACCTAGCGAATATATAATAGAAGCTAAATAGTTTGGAAGAAGGTACAAGTCAATGTCAAATGTATTTGATACAGCAACTTACATATTAGAGAAACTTGGACCGATGTCCACTATGAAGCTTCAAAAGCTATGCTATTATAGTCAGGCATGGTCCCTCGTTTGGGATGAAGAACCACTGTTTCCAGAGGAGTTTGAGGCATGGGCAAATGGTCCAGTTTGTAGTGAACTCTTTCACAAAACACAGGGGCGATACAAAGTAAGTGCTGTAGATGAAAATGGAAGTAGCGATAAATTAACTGATAATCAAAAAGATACAATCAATAGAGTACTAGAACACTATGGAAATCACGATGCGCAATGGCTAAGTCAACTTACGCATATGGAAGATCCGTGGAAAAATGCTCGTGATGGGTTACCATCTGGGATCGGTAGCAACAGAATTATATCTAAGGCTAGTATAGCGGAGTATTATAGTGGGCTCTAATAAACATAAAAGGGGAAAGATTGTAAAACAAAAGTGCTATCCTAGCGAACGAAAACCAGTAAATACGCAGAATCCAGATGCGTTTTATAAAGATTATCCTTCATGGAATTTTGCTACTGTAGATACCGATAAATGGGCATTTACGCAGGATCATATAGGGAAAGCTTATTGGACTGAAATTTTGCCACATATGCAAGCTCTTGAAACCCAAAAGTGGAGTGATATTTTACTTACATCAAAGAAGCAAAACCATTCAATTGAACTGGATAAATTAAATAAGGTGGCTCAAGATAGGTTAGCTGAAAAGATGATTGAAGCCGAAGCTATCGTATCGTTACGCTTTACAGCTACGCATCGGTTATATGGCTTTATGGTTGGTTCAGTTTTTAATGTATTATGGTATGATGACGATCACGGAGATAATAAAGATTGTGTTTGTCGTTCATATAAAAAGCATACCTAATTCGACTTACTCCTTTTATATAGTTGCCCCTTTTTCCTAGACTATATGCGTTGTATTCAAATCTTGATAGTGGACACAGGGGTGATGAACGACGGGAGAAGGGGGGAACGCTGTGATGTCATTCCGGATCAGTTGAGCCAATAGGATTGCATCCATCATCGCCTCGCTGTGTTCTCTACACAGTGATTGACTGGATCTATGATGCGTTAACGGTCCGTTGTATCCGTCCGTCATGTTGGGAATAACAAAAAATCTGTTCTACAGCATCGATGTTAGTATCAAAATAATGTCGTTGCGGTTAGAGCAGTTTTTTTATGCTCTGTGTCAAAATCTTACGTAAGTACCCAATAGCGCAGTATCTATCGTACCGCTCGAGTTGACAAAGAAAAAATCAGACCTAAGAATAGGTCCGGAAGGAACTGGCTTCTTCTTAATCTGAAGTCCAATGGGGTTGAGCTGTCATTTTACAGTGATGCCATAGCGAGCTTATGCTCGAAGTTGTAGACAGGTTCTTGAGCCATGATTAATCTGGCAGAACTGGGTCGCGTGTTCATTGTTTGCGGTAAGACCGATATGCGACGAGGAATTGATTCGCTTGCTTACATAGTTAAGAAGAGCTTCAATCTCGATCCCTTCTCTGGATGCGTCTTTTTCTTCTGCGGTAGCCGGAGAGATCGCTTCAAAGCACTTTATTGGGACGGCCAGGGATTCTGGCTGCTTTATAAACGCTTTGAGAACGGGAAGCTGGCCTGGCCGAGCAATGAAGACGAAGCACGAGAGTTGTCCGATGAGCAAGTCATGCGCTTGATGTAGGGCTTTACCATTGATCAGCTCCACTGTAGTAAAGTCTCATAAATTAATTAATCCCATCTTAGCGTTGCTAGGATGGGATTTTAATATACTGTGCGATTGGGTGCTTACATTATGACAGCTTCCTAATCCAAGAAATCCAGTCATTTACTAGAGAATCAGCTATTGAACGCTTCATAACTGGCCGATAAGTACTTGAGGAGGTAGTACCAGTCAAGTGATTCATAGCGTTCATCGCTGTTCCCAAGGCACTGAGTTCAGAGATGGTTGAGATATCAACTTGACGTCCTGTAATATCACTGAGCTGTTGCATTAGGTAAGTATTATGAATCATTCCCCCATCAGTGTGGATTTCATCATTAACTTTTGGTGCTAAATCAGAATATGCACTTAGGATATCATTGATTTGATAAACGAGGGAATTGAGGGTCGCGCGAACTAATTCTTTTTTACCAGTAGTAGCGGTCATCTCAACAAATGCTGCTTTCATGTCTGGGAGCCAGTAGGGAGCACCCAGGCCAGCAAAGGCTGGAACCAAAACGGTCTGATCATCTTGATTTGCGTCAGCAGCCAGGCTGGAAGTCTCTTCCGGTGAGTTGATCAAGTGCAGATTATCCTTGAGCCAGGTGATACATGCCCCAGCATAGTTGATGTTGCCTTCCAGAACATATGAAGTTTTCCCATTAAGAGACCAGGCAATTGAAGTGTTAAGCTTGTTATCGATAGATTTAGGCAAGTTCTCGCCGATATTCAGCATAACTGATGAGCCTGTCCCAAAAGTTACTTTAAATTCACCACAGTCAAAACAGCCATGAGCAAATAAGGCAGCTTGAGAATCTCCGAGAACACTTAGAATTGGAATTTCATGATCAAGGAGTCCGAATAGATTAGTGCCACCAAAATGTGAGTTAGAGTCAACGATTTCTGGGAGAGATTCTATCTTAATACCGAAAGTTGAGCATAATTCATCGTCCCACCGACCACTTTTGATATTCATTAGCTGAGTGCGGCAGGCATTGGATGGCTCAGTTTTAAAGGCTTTGCCGTTAGTTAACTGAAAGATCAGCCAACTGTCCATCGTGCCAAAGCAAAGATCGCCTTCACGGTTCGCCTTTTGAACAGCACTCTCGTTTTGCAGCATCCAAGCCCATTTGGCAGCTGTGAAGTAAGGAGATATTTCCAAGCCTGTTTTATTTTTTAAAGTCTGGCGCATAGTCGGTGTTGTCAAGGCTTTGACGAGTTCTGTTGAACGGTTGTCTTGCCAAACGATTGTTCTGCACAGAGGAGTACCTGTTGAACGAGACCAAGCAGCTGCTGATTCACGTTGATTTGTGATTGCCAGCGATTCAATTTGGTCACCAGAGACTTGAACAAGGACTTCTTCGAAAAGTCTCTTCAGATTTGCTTCAATTTCAAATAAATCATGACTGACCCAGCCTTGATTATTGATCAGCTGTTTATGTGGTAAGGCTGTTTTCCAAAAAATTTGGTCTTGGTGGTCAATCAGAATCGCTTTGGTGCCTTGAGTACTCTGGTCAATTGCCAAAATATATTTTTCAGCCATCACCTTTACCGCCTTTACTTCCCTAGAATTTCCTTGGCCTTCTTGTAGACACCTTCAGCATCGACACCATAGTAGTGAAGGACTTCATCTTGCGGACCCTGAATTGCTGGCTCATCTGGAAAACCAAGAATAGTTAGCTTGGCATGAGCATATTGAGCAACAATTCCTGCTACTGCTGAACCAATGCCGTTGATGATATCGTGTTCTTCGACAGTGATGATCTGGTCAAAGGTCTGCGCGAGTTTGGCAATCGTATCAACGTCTAAAGGCTTGATTGATTGCAGGTCAACTACTTCTGCGTCAATCCCGTCTTCTTTAAGAAGCTCGGCTGCATGATAGGCACTATAAAGTGTTTCACCGCAAGCGATCAACGCAATGTCTTTGCCTTCCTTAACGATGTTAGCCTTGCCAGGAACAAATTCGTAATCTTCTTGATATACATTGTCCAGCTTCTTTTTGCCAATACGCACATATGCTGGTTTATCTGATTTAACCAGGTACTTAAATAAAGCTTTGGTCTGGTACTTATCAGCTGGTTGGTAAACTTCAAGATCTGGAATAGCACGAGTGATAGCTACATCATTGAGTGAGTGGTGGGTGGTCCCAAGCCAGGTATATGAATTACCACCGGAGATGCCAATCAACTTAACATTATTAGCTGAGTAGGCAACATCGACCTTAACTTGCTCAATTGACCGCATTGCCAGGAAGGCTGCTGGTGAAAAGACAAAGGGATGCTTGCCAGCGTGGGCCAGGCCAGCGGCGACTGTTACCGCGTTTTGTTCCGCAATCCCCATTTCAATAGTTCTTTCTGGGTGCTTGTTAGTAAAAGGTACTAATCCTGCTGAACCACGGGAGTCACAAGTAACAACCAGCAAATTTGGGTCAGTCTTTGTTGCATCGTCTAAAGTTGCAGAGATTACTGCACTTGCAGTCATTTTTTCATCAATATTAGTCATTGCCCAGGGCCTCCAATTGAGTATCTAATTGTTTGATGCCAGTTTCATATTCTTCTTGACTAGGGATCTTGTGGTGCCAGTCAGCCCGGTTTTCCGCAACAGTGATCCCTTTGCCTTTTACAGTATTAGCGATAATCAGCTTCGGCTTGCCAGAAGTGTTTGGCTGGCTTAGAGCTTTAACAACGGTATCCATGTCATTGCCATTGATTTCAACAACTTCCCAGCCAAAAGCCTCGTATTTGCGGTCAAGTGGGTTGGAACGCATTACGGAATCAGTTGTCCCTGAAATCTGCAGATCATTGTGATCGACGATAGCTGTCAGATTATCCAGACTGTAGTTGCCAGCAGCCATTGCTGCTTCCCAGATAGAGCCTTCAGCTTGTTCACCATCGCCCATCAAGACGTAGGTGTGTTTGCTTAAGCCATCCATTTTAGCTGCCAAAGCAACACCAACTCCCAGACCTAAACCGTGGCCTAAAGAACCAGTGTTGAATTCCATCCCCCTTAAATGGGTTGTAGGGTGGCCAATGAATGGGGTATTGAACTTTGAGTAGCCCTCGTCCAGGTCCTTCTTACTGATGTAGCCAAGGTCCGCCAATACTTCGTACCAGATTTCAACCGCGTGTCCCTTGCTTTGAATGTAGGTATCAGCTTCCGGAGAACCTACATTCTCTGGAGTTTGATTCATTACTTTGTAATAAAGGGCTACTAAAATATCCGCACATGACAGGTCCGAACCAGTATGACCGTTACTGTGTTCGTAAATCAGCTGCCAAGTATATTTTCTTAATTCAGTAGCCTTCTTCTTTAATTCTAGTGTATTCATCGAAAGACCTCTTAACTTCGTTAGTCACATTTTTGACAACCGTATCGTAGCATAAAAGGGCAAATCAAAAGATAAATCTACTAAACAAAATGATAATGTTAGCTTAGTTTAGTGACTTTTGCCTGGAAAGATGATAAGCTAAGGCTGTTAAATATGCGAGGTATTAAGATGGCGGAAAAGAAAAAGCAAAAGCTAAAAATGAGTGACATAGCCAAGTTGGCTCATGTCTCACGTTCAGCCGTTTCCTTGGTCCTCAATGGCAAGCCAGGAGTCAGTGAAGAAACGAGAAAGAAAGTTTTTGAGATTATCGATAAAGAAGGTTATGAGCCCCTTAGAAAAAGGCGGAAAGGGGGAGTACGCCTGCTGGCCAATATCAACTTGATCATTGTCAGTGATAAGAGCGGGGTGGTCAGCCGCAATTACCGCAGCTTGCCTTTCTTTGACACCTTGGTTTCGCAGCTGACCCAAAATGTCGATGGCTTTGGCGGACATGTTGAAATTGATGTTTTGGCACTGCAGAACCTTGAAAATGATCTGAAGAAACTGCTCAAGGACAATAAGGTGACAGATGCCATCGTCTTAAGCACCGACTTAGATCAAAATGGCGTCAAGCTGATTAATGACAATATTAAGCATGTAGTGTTTATCGACACTTATTTTGATGACATTGAGGCAGATTTCGTAACAATGGACAACTTCCAGGGAGCATATACTGCTGCTAAGTATATTGCCGAGCAGGGATATAAAGAAATCGGCTATGCTGCTTCCAATAAGCTGATTGCCAATTTCCTGTATCGTCGCCGTGGCTTTCGGGCCGGCTTGGCAGAAGAAGGAATCAAGGTCAAAGTAGAGCATGTCTATAATTTGAATCCTGTACAATTGATGCCGACCAGTGATTTGTCAAACATTAATCTTGCTGAGCTGCCAGAAGCGATTTTTTGCGAAGATGATTACATGGCTCTGCGCTTGATCAAAGAGTTTGCCAAGCACGGTCTCTCAGTCCCTGACGATGTAGCGGTAATGGGCTTTGATGACGTGTATGAGGGTCAAATAATTACGCCGGAATTATCAACGATTCATGTGCCAATCAATCAAATGGTTACTCAAGCTATTTACCAGCTGCAGTCGCAAGCTTCCACGGTCGATTGGGCTCCGCAGAAGTGCCTGGTCTCTACGCGTTTAGTGAAACGGGCATCGCTGTAATTGTTTTTGTATTCCATCTTAGTTTAGTTAAATTAGCCTTGATAAATCTAGTAATTCAATGCTAATTTAGTATTTGAAAACGCTGACAAAAGATTAGGAGGCTAATTAAGATGGTCAACAAGGAAAGCTTGCGGAAAATTAAGATTGGTTTCGTGCCAACCAGAAGAAATATTTTCTCTGCAGATGCAGCGATTGAATTTGCCAACTACACAAGAGATAAGTTGGATGAGCTGGGTGTTAACTACGTTGATATCCAGGACGTAAACGATGATGGCCTGCTTTATGATGATGAGGGGCTAGAAAAGGTATATAAGAAATTTGTCGCTGAAGATATCGATGGCCTGTTTATTGCTAATGAAAACTTCGGTACAGAATATGAAGTGGCTCGTCTAGCTGCTAAGTTCAACGTACCAGTTTTGCTTTGGGGGCCAAAGGACGAAGCGCCTGCCCCTGACGGCTCAAGACAGCGTGATACGCAATGTGGTTTGTTCGCGATCGGTAAAGTGTTGCGTCACTTCAATGTGCCATTCACTTATATTCGTAACAGTGATATTAGTGATCCATCATTTTCACGTGGTGTGATTGATTTCATCAAAGTCTGCAACGTGGTTAAGACCTTTAGAAACACCAGAATTTTACAAATCGGGCCCCGTCCGTTTGATTTTTGGTCAGTAATCGTCAATGAAGGTGAGCTACTCGAAAAGTTTGGTATTCAACTGTCACCAATTCCTTTAGGTGAACTGACTTCGTACATGAAGGGCTTGATTGAAAACGCGGATCCACGGATTGAAGAAACCAAGCAGGTTTACCGCAAATGGTGTGATGTCCAGATTACTGATGAAGATTTTACCAAGGTTGCTGCTTTAAAGCTGGCCATGGGCGACAAGATGGACCAATATGGCTGCAATGCTGGAACGATTCAATGCTGGACAGAGCTTCAAGCTGAAATCGGCATCCTTCCTTACGCTTCAGAAGCACTGTTGCAAACTGAAGGCCGCCCTGTGACCTGCGAAGTTGACATCAATGGCGCGATTTCTGAATTGCTTGCCGAAAGCGCGACTTTGGGTGAAGAAAAGGCCTTGTTTGCTGACGTTAACTGCCGGCATCCAGAAAATGAAAATGGTGAATTGCTGCAGCACCTTGGTACTTTTGCTTTTCAAACGGCCAAGGATCGTCCTGTTCTGCCACCTTCACACTTTGTCTTTGACTACCCTGGTTCAGCTGCTTTCGGTGTTAAGGATGGCACTTACACCCTGGTTCGCTTTGACGGGGATCATGGTGACTACTCAATGCTTGTTGGTAATGCTAAGACTTGTGAAGGACCATATGAGCAGGGGACTTATGCATGGTTTGAATTCAAGGACTTGAACCGCTTTGAAGCCAAGTACGTTTATGGCCCGTACATCCACCACATGGCTGGGGTTCGTGCTGATGTTGTGCCAATCTTAGCAGAAGCTGGCAAGTATCTAGGCGTAAAAGCTGACTACTTTGATCCGATCGCTGATAAAGTAGACGCTTACTGGTATGGTGATTTGAATACAATTCTTGACGAGGATCAAAAGTAAAAAAGCAGTTAACATATTGCAACCGCTTACGTCAACTGCTATAATACGTAATCATAAACAAAGATTGTTACATTAAGTTGGCAAGACTGAGATATCCACGTTTTGGGTGTTTTTGGTCTTGTCTTTTTTGTTTGGAGGTAAAATAAAATGCTAAAAATCAATGGTCAGCACTTTGAAAAAAATGGTCAGCGCTTCTTTTATTTGGCAGACACTTGCTGGGGAGCTTTTACCAGTATTGAAATGCCAGATTGGTGTTATTACCTGGATACCCGCAAATCTCAAGGATTCAATGCGATTCAAATTAACATCTTGCGCCAGTGGGACTCCAGTTTGCCATTAGCAGATCGTGAGCCGTTTGCTATTACCACGCATGAAGACGGATCGTACGAATACGACTTTACGAGAATCAATGAGCCTTACTTTGACCATGCTGAAGAGATGCTTCAGGAAATGGTCAAGCGGGGGATGACGCCAGTATTGGTGCTTTTGTGGGGGAATTTTGTTCCAGATACCTGGATGGCGAAGTTCGTTACGAATAATACGATCCCTTTGGAACAGATCAGACCATATGTTACCTATGCTGTTAAGAGATTTAAAAAATATGATCCTGCTTATTTTGTAAGTGGGGATGTTGGCTTTACCGAAAATGGCAAGCAGGTTCCTGTAACCGCTGTGAAGTACTACCGTGAAGTTTTGGCAGCGGCTAAAGCTGTAGACCCCGATGGAATTTATACTTTCCACATCAATGGAGAAAGTCATGACTTGCCACAAGAGTTTGTTGACCAGGTAGACTTTTACAGCTACCAGTCTGGCCATGGCTATCCAGGGCAAAAAACTGCATATGAAATCCCACAAGCGTTGCGTAATAAGCAGGAGTATCAAGGGCCGATTGTTGACGCGGAACTTTGCTATGAAGGAATGACTAAGATGCATGCTCCGGAACCAGAGCGTTACAGTGCGTATGATGTTCGTAAAGCAGCCTGGCGGGCAGTTCTGTCAGGGGCTGATGCAGGTTTAGGATATGGAACGTATGGCATCTGGCCATGGAATGATCCTAACCGTCCAGAAGCCAAACTGGGTTCTAACTTTAACGTTTCACTTCGCCCGTATAACTGGCGGGAAAATCTTAATTTCCGCGGTGCAAAGGATGTTGCTTTTATTAAAGACACCGTCTTGCAATATGCAGCAGATGGTTTGACCCCATTGCCTGCCTTTAGTCAAGCTGATGCTAGTGTCCGTGCAGCAGAAAGCAGTGATTACTACTTGATTTATTTGCCGACGTTTAATGCACTCTCACTTGAAGATCTCGGTATAGATATTTCTGACTGCCGGGTAATCGACCTGCAGACCAGAGATGTGCTTACAGGTATTGTTGAAAATAACATTTTACAGATGGCACCAATTGTGGAAGACGCTTTGGTGATTATCAAGAAATAAAGAGGATGCTCTCTGGCCAGTAAAAGTCAGAGAGTATTTTAGTAATGGACTGTCAATTTGAACTGGCAGAACCTCGAATAAATAGGCTACTAAACGAAACTAAACTAAGAACTAAAGCAGTTTATCACCATTGCAATCGGTTACAAGTGTGGTATTATTAATCATGAAATAACTAATCGGATTGTTACATTAAGTTGGCAAGACTGAAAAAGACTTCACTAAGGTGGAACGCTTTTAGTCTTGCCTTTTTTATTGGAGACAAGACTATGATTAAAATTGTGAAAGTACTAAACAACAATGCTATTGTTGCAAAGGATATCCGCAAGAATACTTTGGTAGCACTTGGCGCTGGTATCGCGTTTCGCCAAAAAGTTGGAGACTGGATTGCGGACAGCAAGATTGAAAAGGCCTTTTTTCCAGAAGATGAAAAAGCAGCTACTTCAATTATTGACGCATTCTCACAGGTTAGGGCTGAGTATATCGAGCTTTCTGACCGGGTTATTTCTGAAGCGGAAACTAGTTCTGGCAAAAAATTGAGCGACGACATCTATGTCTCGCTTCCAGACCATCTCCAATTTGCAGTTCAGCGAATAAAAGATGGGATGCAGATTCAAAACCGTTTGACATTCGAGACGATGCAAACATATCCGGATGAGTTTCGAATTGCTCAAAAAGCGGTTGAAGAATTGAGTAGAATGTCAGGACTGAAATTTCCAAATGATGAAGCAACTAATATTGCCATGCATATCATTATTGCTGAAGAAGGCGACTCTTTGGCTAACACTGAAGAAACAATTAAATTGATCAACGAAATCATGCAAATCATTCAAGAGATGTTGCATGAACTTGATAACAAGTCTGTAGCTTATTATCATTTGATGACTCATCTGAAATTCTTTATTCAAAGAATCAAGAAGGGGCAACGTCAAAACGATAAGGACTTTGATCGAGACCTTTATGAAATGGTTGCCCAAAAATATCATGCTGAGTATATCGTAGCCCAACGGATTGCGGGTATTATTTACGGCAGATACAACTATCAAGTTGGCGATGAAGAAGTCATGTTTCTGACAATTCATATTCACCGCGTAAATGTCTAAGAGGTTTTTCATGAGGTCGACGATAGAGAAGGATGCAGCGGTCATTGTCAAATCTTTGGGTGGTCAAGCCAATATCAAAGAGTGTTTTAGATGTATAAGCCGCTTGAGGTTTTTGGTCAAAGATCCCAAACGTGTTTCTCTGAACAAGCTAGCAAAGGTAACGGACGTCGAAAGTGCTAGTTTGCAGGACTTACAAGTTAAGATTGGCATCAAAGGCCATCTCGATGATTACTATCAGTCAGTAATGAATATCATCAATTTAGGAAAAGATTTTTCGAGAATAGAAAAAGGAGAATTAAGAATGGCTGGTTCAAGTGCCAAGGATGCTGCTCTTGCTAAAGAAATTGTTAGTTTAGTTGGTGGCAAGGATAACGTAATTAGCTTGATTCACTGTGTAACGCGCTTGCGTTTCAAGTTGAAGGATGAAGGAAAAGCTGATGATGATAAAATCAAACATTTGAAGGGGGTTATGGGCGTAGCTCATGCAGGTGGACAATACCAAGTGATCATTGGTAGCAACGTGGCTGATATCTATGATGAAGTGATGCCATTATTAGGGCTCAGTGCCGAAAGTGAGACTGCCGTTGATGATGATAATAAAAATGTTTTCAGCAAAATGGTTTCCTTTATTTCATCATTGTTTATGCCTTTATTAGGTGTCATGACCGGTGCCGGTATGATGAAGGGGCTGTTGGTTCTCCTCACTACTTTAGGCTGGGTTAAATCTGGTTCTGGTACTTACATGATTTGGAATGCTGCTGGGGATGCAATGTTCTACTTCCTGCCAGTATTGCTTGGCTTTACTGCCGCTAATGCTTTGCATGTCAACAAATTCTTAGGGGCAACGATTGGCGCGGCATTGGTATATCCTGATATGATTGCAGCATATACTGCTGGCAAATCACTTACATTTATGGGAATTCACGTAGTTTTGATGAAGTATGCTCAAACTATGCTGCCAGTCATCTTTGCGGTTTGGGGTGCATCCCTGCTGGAAAAGCTGACTAAGAAGGTTATACCAAAGACTGTTCAGAATTTGTTTGTTCCTCTTTTGGACTTGATGGTTGTGGTACCCCTTTCTTACTTGATCATTGGGCCTGTCTTCCAAACTATTTCGCAATGGATCGCAAATGCAAGTATGTGGATTTACGGGCTTGCTCCAATTGTTGCCGGCCTTGTATTGGGTGCAATTTGGCAAGGGGCAGTTATCCTTGGCTTGCACTGGGCATTTATTCCGGTTTTGATGAATAATTTGACTACTAACGGCTTTGACCCAATTAATGGTATTTTTTACGGTACTTTGTTTGGTCAAGTCGGTGCTTGCTTAGCGATGGGGCTTAAGGCTAAAGATACTGAATTTAAGGAAATTGCTCTTCCAGCTGCTCTTTCAGGTTTCTTCGGTATTACAGAGCCAATCATTTATGGTGTTACTCTTCCTCATAAAAAGGCGTTTGCATGTGCCTCGGCTGGTTCAGCTGTAGGTGGTGCAATTGCAGCAGCATTCCACGCCGGTATGTACACGATGCCGGGTGGCGGTATCTTTGGCATCCCATGTTTCATCAACCCCAAGACCGGCGTAGACGCAAGTTTCATCGCCTTTGTTGTCGCACAAATTGTCTCATTTGCATTAGCCTTTGTCTTGACCATGATCTTTGGTGATGTGGTAGTTCCAACTGAAGAGAATCATGATGTTGTAAAAGCTCAAGAATTTAAGGATGAAGCCGTTGTTTCACCACTTCAGGGTACTGTAGTAGCTCTGGAAAAGGTAAAGGATCCAGTATTTTCACAAGGTACAATTGGGAAGGGGATCGCAATTCAACCGGCTTCTAAAGAAATTAGAGCACCATTTGACGGTAAAGTTATTTCAGTTTTCCCGACTAAGCATGCAATTGGTTTGCAATCAAATAATGGTGTTGAACTGTTAATCCACTTGGGGATTGATACTGTTCAATTAAAGGGTGAAGGCTTTGATGTCAAAGTCTCAGAAGGTCAAACTGTTAAAGCTGGTGATCTGCTTGAAACATATGACTATGAAACTATTGCCAAGAAGGGCTATGATGTAGTCGTTCCTGTAATCGTGACGAATTCGAAGAACTTTGATGATATCGTTGTTAATAAGGCAAACGGTACAGAGGTTCAATTTGGTGATCAATTATTGACCGCTTTGGTAGACCAGGTTGCCGCAGATACCACTGTTGCACCAGCCTAAGATTGTGATTAGGAGTAAGTTTAGCTAATGCGATATTTTACGAAGAAGATAGGGGATAAAGGTGCTAAAGCTACATTTTATCTACAAGAACCTAATAAAGAAATTGACGTCAATCGCAAATCTCCAGTAATGATTGTTGTGCCAGGGGGTGCATATCTTTGGACTTCCTGGCGAGAAGAAGAACCTGTAGCTTTAGAATTCTTAGGCAAAGGCTTCTCGTGCGTGGTAGCAGAGTATGCCACTGAAGGACTGGATTTCTATCGTGATCCAGCCGCAGATTTTTCAAAAGAACCGGTTTCAAGCTTTCCTAATCCGCTAGTTGATCTTTGCAAGACTATCGCTTATGTTAGAGAACATTCTGATGAATGGAGCTTGGACGCGGACAGCATCAATGTGATTGGTTTTTCAGCTGGTGGCAATCTGACTGCTCAATTAGGGTGTTATTGGAATAAGGACTGGGTTGAAGAATTAGTCGGTAAATCCCCTAAGCTTTACCGTCCCAATTCAATCTGTCTAGCGTATGGTGCACCAGTGATGGTTGATACTCAATCTGCGATGAATAAGAGTGGTAAGCAAAATTCTTCTAAGATCAACTATGCTACTTTAGGACTTAATGACGCGCTGGAGCGTCGTAAACTGGTCAACATGGTTGACGCGGTCAGTTGTGATGTACCACCAGCGTTTATCTGGCACACAATGGAGGATCCGTTTGTTCCAGTGGCTGATGCATTGCGATTTGCTTCTGATTTGGAACAGCATTCCATTCCATTTGAACTGCACATTTATCAGAAAGGAAAACATGGTTTGGCACTAGCTGATTTGCGGACGGATAGCAAAGCTGATCGCAGTCAGAGCAACGAGCAGGCTGCTTCTTGGAAGCGACTTTACTTAGGCTGGCTCACTGAAAATAACTTAATCAATCTATTTTAATTAAATCAGAATCCAGTTTACGAGGCTCCGTAATAGTTAATTACAGCTTTGTTTGCTGGATTTTTTAATGAAGGGGCAAATTTATGAGACGAATTTTGTTAAGAGCTGATGATTTGGGATATTCGCGGGCTGTTAATTATGGAATTTTGGACAGTGTAGAGTATGGCTTAGTTAATAATGTGGGAATCATGACCAATATGGAGTCTACAGCAGAAGCTGTTGACTGGCTGAAAGACAAAGAAATTGATCTGGGTGTACATATCAATTTGACTAATGGCCGTCCTCTTTCTACTAGCTCTGAGGTGCCGAATTTAGTAAATGAAAACGGTGAGTTTCATCGGTCAAGCGTTTATCGTGAAAATATGGTCAAAGGAATTGATCTGTTACAGACTGAACAAGCGATTACCGAGATTGAACAGCAATACCTACAGTTTGTTAAGTTAACTGGCCGTCAGCCAGATTATTTTGAAGGTCATGCGATCAGTAGCAATAACTTTCGCACTGCACTTGAATTTGTCGCGGATAAGTATGATTTACCTTATCTTGAATTGCCGAAGACAACAGAAATGATATCACCTTTTAAGAGAGATACTCTTTTTTATTTTGTGATGGGAGGATATGCCAATGGCAAACTTGATTCAGATTATGACCCATTAAAGCTATTACGACAATGTATTGAGCATTCAGCAGATATTGCAATTCCAATGATTGTTTCTCACGCTGGCTACCTGGATGATTACCTGCTAAAAACATCTAGTTTGACTTTTCCTAGAGTTAAAGAGGCAGCTGCTTGGATGAGTCTTGAAGCCAAAAAACTAGTTCAAAAGTCTGAAGTAAAATTGATTAGGTATAGTGAGTGCTCCTAATGAAAAAGCAAGTAGCTAATCCGTATTTGCCATCGCGTGATTACATCTTAGATGGTGAAGCAAGAGCTTTTTGCAACAAATCTTATATCTTTTGATTGGCTGAGTATTGAGCTGTAGAGGTAAAAATGAAAATTACAGACATTCAAATAAATCATATGACCAGACCTGTCGGTTTTGATTTGTCGGATCTACAAATTGATTTTGCGACTGAAGGCCAATGGAACTCCGAGACCCAAAAATCACTCAAAATTTGGACAGATAGCCCTGGGCAGCCAGCTTTTCAGCAAACTGCGGATTATACGGACAACGTTTTTCGCCCGGAAATCCGTTTGCAACCGCGCACGAGATACTTTGTTGAAATCGGCGTAAGTAATACAGATGAATCTGCCAAGGGAACTAGTTGGTTTGAAACTGGCAAAATGAATGAGCCGTATCTTGGATCTTGGCTGGGCAATGCAGATAAGAACATTGAGAACACGTTGTTTAGAAAAAAGTTCATTCTTTCTGCAGGAGTAAAAAATGCCCGTTTATACGCCACAGGTCTGGGGGTATATGAAGCCAGACTAAATGGCCAAAAAATCGGCACCGAATATTTAGCTCCTGGGCTGACAGCTTATGATCAATGGGTTCAAGTCCAGACTTATGATGTAACCAACTTGTTGCAAGGAGGCCAAAACGAGCTGCTGTTTTCAGTAGGCGATGGCTGGTATAAGGGGAACTTCCTCTATTCTGGCGGGAGAGAGAACATCTATGGTGATCAGCAACGGATTTTGGCAGAACTGCACCTTGAACTGGTCGATGGAACTGAGGAAGTCATTGTGACGGATTCATCTTGGGAAACTGCTGCTGGCCCAGTCACTAAATCGGGTATTTACTATGGAGAGGACTTTGACGGAACGTTTGTCATTGATAATTGGCAGGAAGCAGAGATTCTTAACGCGCCAAAAGATGTTTTAACTGACCGCTACAGTCTTCCATTGACTATTCAGGATGAACTACCAGTCAAAGAAGTCCTTCTCACGCCAAAAGGTGAAAAAATTCTTGACTTTGGTCAGAACCATGCCGGAACTTTAAGCTTCTATAACCATTTGCCAAAAGGACATGAAGTCATCTTTAGCTTTGGTGAAATTTTACAGGACGGCAACTTCTACCGGGATAATTTACGGTGCGCCCGTGCGCAGTGGCATGTTAAGTCTGATGGTGAAGAAAAATGGATCAAGCCAGCATTTACATATTTTGGCTTTCGCTACGTTAAAGTAGAAGGGCTAGAAGTAGTGAATCCAGAGGACTTTAAAGCACCAGTAATCTATTCTCAGATGGAACGGACTGGAAGCTTTAAGAGTGATAATACCAAGGTCAACCGGCTGTTTCAGAATATAATGTGGGGTCAGCGCAGTAACTTTTTCGATGTCCCAACCGATTGCCCTCAGCGCGATGAACGACTTGGCTGGACTGGCGATGCCGAGATCTTTTCAGACACGGCAGCCTATAACATGAGTACTTACCAGTTCTTTAAAAAGTATTCGCGTGACATGTTGTTAGAACAGCAGACACATGAAGGAATGCTGACTATGTACGCGCCGAGCATGAAAGATGATGATGGCGGCAATGCCATTTGGGGTGATGCGGCAACGATTATTCCTTGGAATATGTATCTGCACTATGGCGATTCAGCCATTTTAAAGCAGAATTATCAAGCAATGAAAGCCTGGGTTGACTGGATCGGCAGGCATACTAAGAAAGCTGGAATGTGGATTAGCGATTTTCAGCTTGGTGATTGGTTAGCGATGGATGGCCAGGATAAGGCTACACCTGCGGGAGCAACTGACAATGACTATCTGGCTTCAATTTACTATCTGAATTCAGCACGTATCGTTGCTAAGAGTGCATCGATACTCGGTTATGAAGCAGATAAGCAGAAATACGATGCACTGGCAGCAGTGATTAAAAAGAATATTCAAGATGAATTCGTGACTAAGGCTGGTCGGATTGCCAGTGATACGCAGACAGCACGCGTAATGGCATTACAATTTGATGTGGTCGACAAAGAACAAGAACCCCAGGTGATTAGCGACCTGGTGAAGCGGATCCACCAAGATAGAGATCATATAACCACAGGCTTTGCTGGTTCAGCTTTTCTGAACCGGACTCTTTCCAGATTTGGAGAACATGAGTTGGCAGTCACCATTTTCTTAAATGAGGATGAACCTAGTTGGCTATATGCTGTAAATTTAGGAGCAACGACTATCTGGGAAAGATGGAATTCTGTTTTGGCAGATGGTCATATGAATCCAGCAGGAATGAATTCACTTAATCATTATAGTTTTGGCTCTATTGCCAGCTGGATGTATGAGTATCTGCTGGGCTTTAGAGACTATACGCCGGGGATGCAGAAAATCAAGCTAGCACCACTGTTTACTGCAAAACTGCAACATTTGCAGGGGAGTCTAAGAACCAGTTACGGGCTTTTAAAAGTTGAGTATCAACTTGAAACAAATTCTGATCATCTGATTGAGATTGAACTATCGGTTCCCTTTGGCATGCAGGTGACAGTAGATTTGCCAAGAAGTGAGAATGTTGTTATTTATGTAAATAACATGTCTTACAGCGAAAAAATCGTTTTAACAGGTGGAGAATATCACATTTCGTATGTTCCTACTAAGATGTACATCGAAACATATTCTATGGCTTCAACTCCAATAGAAATATTGAATAACTCCAAACTAAAAGAACAATTTATCGCCTTATTACCAGAGGTTTATAAGTCATTCGATCATCAAGGCAATGTGTATCATATGATGGGAAACAAACCACTGACTGAAGTGCTGGCACGTCAAAAAGTTTCCAAGGATCGTTTGGAAAAGTTTAAACGGATTCTTGAAACAATCAGGAAGTAGCGCTAATTTTTCTTTAGTTTCGTTGGAGTGTTTGGTTGTGCGTTATTACATGAAACTTGGGTAGGTGAGGCAAAAGAACACAAGTTAAAGGTACAAAAGGCAACTGCCTGGCTCTTGCTGGCCTTTTCTTTTGTGACTGTCGGTGTTGGCAGTGTAGCCGCGGAAGAATACAGTCCGCGGACCAAAGTCGTGGTTAAGTATACTGGCGCTAAGGAATACCAACAGGTAAAAGAAAAGAACGCTGCGCTGATTTCTGCCAAAAAGGCCGCCTTGTTGGCCTACGCGCCTCTGGATAAGAAGGTTAAGAAGCTGGAAGCCCAGGAAAAGGCAGAAAAAGGAGCAGCGCAGAGAGCAGGTTACCGGAGAGCTAAGAGATAATGAAAAAGAAAAGAATGATTTTTGCTGCTGGCGCGGTTGCTCTGCTTTTTGCCGTGACTTCTACCAAGCCAGTTGATTCCCAGAATTATCCAAAGATTACTGTTAAGACCAAGCGGGTCAATAAGTATAAGGATAAAATCGAAGAGCTACTAATTAGTAACAAGTAATATAGAACTATATCGAAAAATATAGCGTAATGTGCTTGCGAAAGAAAATTAATTCTATCTTAATAGAAGTTAAGTGTGTTGCACCTATGATTTTAATCAAAAGATGCAGCGCATTTTTTGGTTCTTCTTCAAACGTATGTTTGGAAAAGAGCTGGGATACGTGCTAAAATATGCTTGTCGAAAAGAGGTGAAGACAAATGGCAACCAAAAGGACTCACGTATATCGTTTATATCCAGATGCTACTATGGCTCACGTCTTGGATCAGTGGTGTGACTATCGCCGTTATTGCTACAATAAGGCCCTAGAACTGTGGAATACAACCTATTCGGAATATCGTATGTTAGTCAGTCCAGAGATTCTGGCGGAATTCAAGAAGCCAAAAGAAGAACAGCAATTTACTGAAGAGCAGAAGTTATTCATATCTAGATACTACCCAACCGCAGCACTGATTCAGAAAAAGCTTACAGCAAGCAAACAGTCATGGGAAAGGCAGATCTCTTCCCGTATCCTGCAGCAAGCATGTGCTGACTTGGGCAAATCGTTCAAGAAGTTTTCCAAAGATAAGGCACTTAAAGTTAAAAGAGGTGCCGGACACCCCGTTTTTCAATCTAAGAAAGCCAAACGTCAAGGCTTTAAGTTGAATCAAGGCGTGGTGCTCGCAAAGGAAGGCAACCATGGAAAGCTGACCTTGCCTGTCCCAGCACCTTATAAGGGTGAGTGGCATAGCATAAGATTTTCTGAGATCCCAAAAAATGCCGAATTTGGGACGATAAGCTTTTACCGTGAACACGGCCATTACTACATGGCGGTTCCTTACAAGTATGAGACTCCACCATACATTCACAAGCATACGGGTAAGAAGACAGGGATTGACGTCAATGTCAGTCATTTCAATGATGCAGAAGGAGAACACTATTTTCTGCACAAAGGAAACAATGGCGCCGTCAATCTTGGAAGAGTCTATGAGAATATCAAGCACCAGCAGCGGATTCTTGCAAGAAAGCTGGAAGAAAATGGCCAGATTGCCGGGAAGCGCTCAAAGAGCTATCAAAAAGCGAGAATCAAGCTTCAGAAGCTTTACGAGCGTGCGCACCGCATGCAGGATGACGCGATGCACAAGTACACGACTCACCTTGTCAGAGAATATGATGCAATCTGCATTGAGGATCTGGACGTCAAGGGCATGCTTATGAGCCACGTTGCTTCTAAAGGCGTACACCGTGCGCTGTTTGGACGCTTTCGCAGCTATCTTGAATACAAGTGTAAGTCAGCCGGGGTCAAATTGGTGATTGCCAACCGCTTTTATCCAAGCACCCAACGCTGTGCAGTCTGTGGCAACATCAAGAAAAATGACGAAAAGATCACCCTCTCTGGCAATAAGAAGCACGGCACCAAGCACAATGAATACGTGTGCTACAACAAAAAATGCCCGAACTACAACAAGGTTGTAGATCGGGACATGAATGCGATGATGAATCTTACTTTTTTGATTGATCATCCAAGATACAATAAAGCACTGTAAAAAATTAAAGGATCCGCAAGGATCCATGCGGGCAGGCTAATGGCCGGAATGCCATCTGTTACTTGAGCAGTTGCGTAAGTGGCTGTTTCGGTGCAGATGGCTCACCGGACGGGAAGCCGATAAGTTGTTTTGGCAGCGAGTTGGCTTCTGCGACCGCGCATGCAATTCCTCAAATGGAAGAACATGCGAGAAGCGAGTTCAGAACTCGTGAGACAGTTCGGTTGCTCATCTTCGGATAAAGGCATTGTCTGCGGCTTCGGCCGTACAGGTGATGTGAGCATACCGAGTGCAGAGATCGCCCACGCTGTCAATGCGAAAGCTTGGCAGTGAACGCTCGTGAGAGAAATGGAAGCCGGCAGAGTCCTATGTTATGTGCTGGGTATGTTCCAGCCAGGCATGTCGGTGCTGGAAGTAAAGATATCGATGATGCGATAGTCTCAAAGTTGAATATCTTGACCATAATGTGAACCAGCCGGTATTAAGCACACATTCTTCCACATTTCTTATAGCACTACGAGTCCGATAATCTTACTTTAGAAGCTGAGACTGATCTTATTAAGGGTAAGACTGAGGAAGCTAAGGAAAAGCTGGCCAAAAAGCCGGGGAGTAAGACCAGCCAGACTACGTCCACGAAAGAAACGGCTTCTGCTAAGTCAAAGCAAACTGATCTGGCATCCCTGACTTATAGCGGGCAACTGTCTACTGAAGTAAATAACAACCAACCGGACTTCAGCCAAAGTGACCTGTCAACCAGCCGCGGTGCCTGGCAGACCTACGGCAATCTAGACAGCCTGAACCGGGCTACTACGGCCAATGCAATGCTGAATCAGTCCTTGATGCCGACTGCTAAAAGAGAACCTTTGCACTGGGATCCAACTGGCTGGCACAACAAGCGGATTTCTAGCGGCTGGCTCTATAACCGGAGTCACTTGATCGGCTACCAGTTGACTGGGCAGAATAACAATCCGAAGAACCTAATCACTGGTACGGAAGAAATGAACGTATCGGGGATGCTGCCATACGAAAATGAAGTAGCTGACTATTTGAAGGAATCTTCAAATAACTACGTCCGCTACCGGGTTAAGCCAATCTTCAAGGGCGATGAGCTTCTGGCCCGTGGCGTTCAAATGGAGGCCAAGTCTGTTGGCAGCAACGCGGTTTCCTTTAACGTCTATGTCTTTAACGTCCAGCCCGGCGTTGTTTTGAACTACAGCGATGGTACCAGCCGGGTACAGAATTAAATAGCATTAGAAAAAAGTTCTCTGAAACTGTTAGACTTCACTTCTAATAGAGCGGAGAACTTTTATCTTTTATGGGCTTTAATACATTACGTTAAGTGAAGTGTATTGAGTAGCACAATTCCTACGGTGAAAAATATAATGGAAACTATCGAAAGCAATATGCAAAATTTGAAATCAATCTGATATTCCCCATCAGCAAACAGTTTCTTAATGCCGATAAACAGCATCAAAATTATCAAGTAGATGACGATTAGGTACACGCCACCAACTATGAAAGCATATCCTAGAGAAGCGCTAGACAGATTCTTTAAGTCGCTAAACAGATTCCCAAGAATCTCGACGGAGCCCGTCATGGCGAAGGACATTGCTGTAAAGATTCCTAAGATCCAGACAAACTCAGAGTAGATGCTCTTTATTTTCTTTTGTGCCTTCTTGGAGTTCTTGACAGCCTTCTCAGCCGCTTCGTTTGTGCTTTGGGCAGTGCTCTATTGGCTTACTTTGGCCAGGCGGCCTGTCTGCTTTTTTCCAGCAAGCTGCGGGAATATGGACCGCTGATTTGGACGCTTAGTTTCGGTATTATTTTTACGACCTTGGGCTGCGAGTGGCTTTACGCGATTCACGAGGAATATGGCTACCTGGCTTTGCGGAACATCTGCTTTCAAGTTTTGTCTCTGATCCTGCTCTTGACATATGTCAAGGATGAAAGCGATCTATTGCTGTATGCTTGGACTACGGTGGCGGGCAGCGCGGGGGCCAACTTGATCAACTTTCTGCGGCTGCGTAAGTACTGCACCTGATCTTTCACCTGGCGCTTTTCCTGGCAACAGCATCTCCCGCCCATCCTCGTCTTATTTGCCAACTTCTCTGGTCAACTTGCTTTACGTAAGCGCGGATGTAGCCCAGCTGGGAGTGATGACCAGCGACTATTATGTAGGCCTTTACTCAGTGGCCAGTAAGATTACGGCCCTGCTTAAGCAATTGTTAGGTGCTGTGATCGTCGTGACCGTGCCACGTCTGGCCTGCTTATATGGGCAAAAGGGCGGAGAATTTTTTCAAAAATTGGCCCGGCAGATCGCGGATTTAGATTTCGCGCCGGCTGCAGGGGCGGCGCTGGCAACCTTGCTTGCCGACTTGGTGACTTGTCTAGCTTGTTACTTTTTGGCGAAAAAGTCGGCCCGCCTCTTGCCCAGCGGGAAAAAGCTGGCCAGCAGTTTGCTGGGCTGTCTTTATGTAACCGGGTCTTGCTGGAATTTAAGCGTGGAAGTAGACGGGAGTAGGAAAGGAGAGATTTTTGTACAAAATAGACAAAAAGCCCTTGTGAATCGGTATCGCTTACAATATAATGTGGATATTAGACTGAACTAGAAAAGGAAAAGTACAAATGAATGGATTTTTAGGAGAGTTCTTAGGAACGATGATTTTGATCGTGCTGGGTGTCGGCTGCGGGGCCGGGATCAGCTTGAATAAGGCTTATGCCAAGAGGCAGGGCTGGCTGTTTGTCACCCTGGCCTAGGGAATGGCGGTAACCTTCGGCGTTTACGTGGCTGGCCAATTCGGCGCACAAGGCCACCTCAACCCAGCGGTAACTATTGGTTTCGCGGCCTTCGGCTTCTTCCCATGGAGCCAGGTAATGCCGTACTTGCTGGGGCAATTCCTGGGCGCCTTTGTCGGGGCAGCTCTGGTAATCCTGCACTACTACCCGCACTTTAAGGCGACTAAGGCTGACGAAGGCAACAGCGTGGGGATTTTTGCGACTGGCCCAGCCATCAACAACCCTGTTTTCAACTTCTTGAGTGAAACGATCGCGACTTTTGTCTTCATCTTTACCTTGCTCAACCTGGGCAACTTCACCCAAGGCTTAAAGCCATTAATTGTTGGTTTCTTAATCATGGTTGTTGGTCAGGCTTTGGGTTCAACGACCGGCTTTGCCTTGAACCCGGCCCGGGACTTCTCACCTCGTCTGGCTTACGCGATTTTGCCAGTGCCAAACAAGGGCGGGGCTAACTGGGCTTATGCCTGGGTGCCTGTCTTAGGGCCAATCGCTGGTGGTCTTTTAGCTAGCGGCCTGCAGGCATTGTTGAAATAGAAAAATAAGCTAAAACTTACCCTTGAACTCTAGCGCGAGCTCAAGGGTATTTTTGTCTGGAAAAAATCGGTTATAATCTAAGGCAGAAAGGAGTTCCCATGACCGACTACTACACATCCGGTGAATTCGCCAAGCGGGCCCACGTGTCCGTCAGAACGATCCGCTACTATGACCAGCAGAACCTCCTCAAGCCTTCAGCCAGAAGCAAGGGCGGGGCCAGACGCTACAGCGACGCTGACTTCGCCAAGCTTCAGCAGATCCTCCTGTTAAAGTACCTGGGCTTTTCCTTAGGGGAAATCCGCGGCCTGACCCTGGGGGCCAGCGACCGGCGCCGCCTCCTGGATTCCCTCCAGATCCAGCGCCGGCTGGTGGAAGAGCGGATTGAAGAAATGACCGCCGTTGAAGCCGCCATCGACTCAACCACCCAAACCCTGGAAGCTGGCAAGCCTGTTGACTGGAGCCGGATGCTGGAACTGCTCCACCGGTCAACCATGACCCAGAGCCTCAAGACCCAGTACCAGAACGCCACCAACATCTCTGCCCGGATCCGCCTGCACCGGGACTACTCCATGAACAAGGAGGGCTGGTTCCCCTGGCTTTTCCGCCAGCTGGACTTGACTCCTGGCTTAAAAATCTTAGAGATTGGCTGCGGGAATGGCGAACTCTGGGCCACTAGCCACGACCGTCTGCCGGAGGACTGCCAGGTCATCTTGACCGACATTTCAGAAGGGATGCTGGCCGATGCCAAAAAGGAAATCGGCGAAGACAGCCGCTTTTCCTATGACCGTTGCGACGCTGCTCGCTTGCCCTTTGCTGACGAAGAGTTTGACCTGGTCGTCGCCAACCACATGCTTTTTTACTGCAATGACATCCCCCAGGTCCTTAAAGAAGTCCGCCGGGTTTTGAAAAAAGGTGGCCGCTTCTGCGCGTCAACTTACAGCAAGCGCCACATGCACGAAATCACTGACCTGGTCCAGGAGTTCAACTCCCAAATCGTCCTCTCTTCCGTCAACCTCTATGACCGCTTTGGCTTAGACAACGGGGAAGAGATCCTGGCTCCGTTTTTTCCCCAAGTGACCTGCCAGCGCTACGAGGACGCTATCGAATTAGGTGAAGCAGAACCAGTTATTTCTTATATCTTGTCCTGCCACGGCAACCAAAACGCCCTTCTCTTGGACCGCTACCAGGAATTCAAGCAATTCGTTGAAGACGAGGTCGCCGGGGGCTTCCACATCACTAAAGACGCTGGGACCTTTATCTGCCGCAAATAGCTGCCATTTTTTAAAAACGGCAGTTATTTTATTTTCCCTATTGAAGCTTACGTTACGTCATGTTTTATACTTTGAGTCAGCAAGAAAAAGTGATTTGATTAGCTGAACTTGGAGGTTCATTACATGAAAATTATCGTTACCGGCGGTGCCGGCTTTATCGGTTCCAACTTTGTCTTCTACATGATGAAGAAGCACCCAGACTACAAGATCATCTGCCTGGACAAGCTGACTTACGCGGGCAACCTGTCAACCCTGAAGGATGTCATGGACAAGCCAAACTTCCGCTTCGTCAAGCTGGACATCTGCGACCGCGAAGGCGTTTACAAGCTTTTTGAAGAAGAACACCCGGACGTTGTTGTTAACTTCGCCGCAGAAAGCCACGTTGACCGGTCAATCGAAAACCCAGAAATCTTCCTGCAAACCAACATCATCGGTACTTCCGTTTTGATGGACGCCTGCCGTAAGTACGGGATCAAGCGTTACCACCAAGTATCAACTGACGAAGTTTACGGCGACCTGCCACTGGACCGGCCAGACCTCTTCTTCCACGAAGACACGCCGCTGCACACTTCCAGCCCATACTCATCATCAAAGGCCAGCGCTGACCTTTTGGTCGGGGCTTACGGCAGAACTTACGGCCTGCCTGTAACTATTTCCCGTTGCTCAAACAACTACGGCCCTTACCAATTCCCGGAAAAGCTGATCCCATTGATGATCCAAAGAGCCTTGGACGACAAGCCTTTGCCAGTTTACGGTGAAGGTCAAAACGTCCGCGACTGGCTTTACGTTGAAGACCACTGCAAGGCCATCGACCTCATTTTGGAAAAGGGGACAGTTGGCGAAGTCTACAACATCGGTGGCCACAACGAAATGCACAACATCGACATCGTTAAGCTGATCTGTGACTACCTGGACAAGCCTTACTCCTTGATCGAACACGTTACTGACCGCAAGGGTCACGACCAACGTTACGCTATCGACCCAACCAAGATCCACGACGAACTCGGCTGGTTGCCGGAAACCATGTTCAAGGATGGTATCAAGAAGACTATCCAATGGTACCTGGACAACAAGGAATGGTGGGAAAACATCATCTCCGGTGACTACCAGAACTACTACCAGAAAATGTACGGCAAGAAGCAAGTTTTAGACGAAAAGTAAGAGGCAAGGAAGAGAAAAAATGAAAGGAATTATCTTAGCAGGTGGTTCAGGCACTCGTCTGTATCCATTAACCCTGGTTACCAGTAAGCAGCTTTTGCCTGTTTATGACAAGCCAATGATCTACTACCCGTTGTCAACTTTGATGCTGGCCGGGATCAAGGACATCTTGATCATCTCCACGCCAGCTGACACTCCGCGCTTTAAGGAACTTTTGGGCGACGGGTCACAATTCGGCGTCAAGCTCTCTTACAAGGTTCAGCCAAGTCCAGACGGCCTGGCTCAAGCCTTTACTTTGGGTGAAGACTTCATCAACGGTGAACCTTGCGCCATGGTTTTGGGCGACAACATCTTCTACGGCAACGGCTTTACTGACATGCTGGAAAACGCCGCTAAGAACGCGGAAGCTGGCCGGGCAACGGTTTTTGGCTACTACGTCAACGATCCGGAACGCTTCGGGGTTGTGGAATTTGACAAGGATGGCCACGCTATTTCCATCGAAGAAAAGCCAGCTCAGCCAAAGAGCAACTACGCCGTAACTGGTTTGTACTTCTACCCAGCTGGCGTGAGCGAAAGAGCTGCCCAGGTTAAGCCAAGTGCCCGCGGGGAAGTGGAAATCACTTCTTTGAACGAGATGTACTTGAACGACAACACCCTGGACGTTCAGCTTTTGGGCCGGGGCTACGCCTGGCTGGATACCGGGACGATGCAGAGCCTGGTTGACGCCTCCAACTTTGTTAAGATGGTAGAAGAACGGACTGGGGTAAGCATCTCAGCCCCAGAAGAAATTGCCTACGTGCACGGCTGGATTGACGAAGACAAGTTGATGGAAGCTGCCAAGCACTACGGCAAGAGCCCTTACGGCCAGCACCTCAAGGCAGTGGCTGAAGGCAAGCTGAAGTATTAATTTTTTAGAAAGAAGAGTTAGAAAAAATGGGTCAAATCAAAGTTGAAAAGAATGTCGGCGGTATTGAAGGTTTGGCAGTGATTACGCCAGCAGTTCACGGGGATGACCGTGGCTACTTCATGGAAACCTACAACGAAAACGACATGAAGGAAGCTGGTTTTGACATCAACTTCGTCCAAGACAACCAATCAAGCTCAACCAAGGGCGTTTTGCGGGGCCTGCACTTCCAAAAGCACTTCCCGCAATGCAAGCTGGTCCGGGTCGTGCGCGGGGATGTCTTCGACGTTGCCGTTGACCTGAGAAGCGACTCCAAGACCTACGGCAAGTGGTACGGGGTGGAACTGACCGCTGAAAACAAGAAGCAGTTCTTGATTCCAGAAGGTTTCGCCCACGGCTTCCTGGTTTTGAGCGACGTGGCTGAATTCTGCTACAAGGTTAACGACTTCTGGCACCCAAACGATGAAGGCGGCATGGCTTGGAACGACCCTGAAATCGGGATTGAATGGCCGCAATTGGTTGGCGAATACCCGGGCTCAGCTGATGCTAGCGGCTACGCTTTGGAAGACGGTACTAAGCTGACTTTGTCCGACAGGGACCAAAAGTGGCTGGGCATCAAGGACACTTTCAAGTTTTAATTAGGAGGAAAAAATGAAGGTTTTCGTAACTGGCGTCAATGGTCAACTGGGCCACGACGTGATGAACGAACTGGCTAAGCGCGGCTACGAAGGAGTTGGCAGCGACTTGGCTCCGGAATACAGCGGGCTCGCTGACGGCTCAGCCGTTACTACTGCTCCTTACGTTTCTTTGGACATTACTAACGCGGAAAGCGTAAAGCAGGCCATCACTGAAGTTAACCCTGACGTGATCGTTCACTGCGCTGCCTGGACTGCGGTTGACCTGGCTGAAGACGACGACAAGGTTGCGGCTGTCCGCAAGGTTAACACCAATGGTACTCAAAACATCGCCAACGTAGCCAAGGAATTAGACGTGCCAATGGTTTACATCTCCACTGACTACGTCTTCGATGGCCAGGGCACTACTCCATGGGACCCGGACTTCAAGGGCTACAAGCCAATGAACGTTTACGGGGAAACCAAGCTGGGCGGGGAACTTGCCGTATCTGAAACTTTGGACAAGTACTTCATCGTCCGGATCGCCTGGGTCTTCGGCTTGAACGGGAAGAACTTCATCAAGACCATGCTTAACGTGGGTAAGACTCATGATGAAGTCAAGGTGGTCAGCGACCAAATCGGTACGCCAACTTACACTTTGGACTTGGCCCGGCTTTTGGTCGACATGATCGAAACTGACAAGTACGGCTACTACCACGCAACTAACGCGGAATTGCCAGAAACTGCCAGCGGCTATGATGAAAACGGCACGAAGACCGGCTACATCAGCTGGTACGATTTCACCAAGGAAATCTACCGCCAGGCCGGCTACAAGACCAAGGTAACTCCGGTTACCACGGAAGAATACGGCCTCTCCAAGGCTGTACGGCCATTCAACTCACGTTTGGACAAGAGTAAGCTGGAAAAGAACGGCTTCAAGCCGCTGCCAACTTGGCCAGACGCCGTGCACCGCTACTTGGAAGCCTTGAAGGCTGACGGCTTCTTTGACTAAGCAATTTTTAAGAGCACTGGATGTGAAATCCGGTACTTTTTTGCTTGTTTTTAGGCATATCCACCTATTCATGGTAATCGTCCAAGCGGCACTAAAATAGAGCAAGCCATAGGACTAAACAGGCAAAATATGATACTATGGGTAATAAGGTAGATAGCGCCGAGCGCACCATGCGCTAAGCATGATGTTGCTAAAAGATATAAACGCCCTCTTGGAATATGCTCTCAATTTCCAAGGGGGTTTTCGTTTGCCCATAAATCGGCCAAAAACTTTTGTGGCAAGATCTTCTTCTAGAAAGGCGCTAGCGGTGGCTAGTTTACAAAAAGTTTGCTGTGTAAGAATGCTGTAGTGACGGGGGTTCTCTACCGAATGCATGTTCCAAGAAAATCTGTTTTGGCGGGAATAGAATGGAGGCAGATGGTAAGAGGGAGGCAAGTTTTGGTACAAACTGCTGAACAAAATGAGTTAGCGAACAAATCTAAGGGCCAAACGGTTGAGAAAGATTCGCTAACGAAGGAAGTTGGGTTACAAACCGATGCAGAGTACAAGATAAGGGCAGAAGACTTACCGATAAGATTAGACCTGCCTGCAGTAGACAATGTAATTGACGCAATTGTAGAAATTTGCAAGCAAAAGAATAGACAAGGTGCCTTTAGAGATAGAACATTAAATCAACTTGCTGATTTTTATACGAAATATAAATCGGATTATTCATTCAACAGAGATGCACTGGCCGTCTTTTTCAATATTGGGCCTGATGCGGCAACGAAGATTATACGAAAATGTTGTGACCTTGGAATTATGAGACGGGAAAAGAGGAGCGTATACTTTTTTATAAATTTAGATTAGGCAGTAAGAGCTACTATCGCATCTTCCAAGAAGCTGATAGAGCAGAGAACAGGGCAGAGCTGACCTTCTTTATTGAAAAAATGCTGCGGATCTTGACTGCTGGGCAGGAGAAAGTTCTGGGAGCCATGCAAAAAGGGTGAGACCCGAAGCGTGTCGAGTTTCACCCTTTTCTTTCTAGTGATCGAAGTTTTTGAGTTATTGCTTAGTGCAAGGCAGTAATAAAGGTAATGGGGCCAAAGATAATGCCTGGAAGGTTAGCGATAAAAACTGGCCAGTCTTTATAAGTCTGCAGCATCGCGTAGGCACACCAAAAGGCACTGTTGATGCAGGCTACCAGAGGCTGGACGGGGTTGCCGTATTGACCATGCAAGTTGTTGACGATTTGAGGAATGTAGGAAACATACATGGCAATGGACATTATGCTGGCAACGCGGCCGACTAGTCTGGCTGCTTTTGAATTATTCAAATTACTTTTTCCTTTCACTTAATAAAGGAGTGGTGGTTAAGATCTGGTTGATTTCTTTCATCTCTTCATCTGAAATGTTGATGAAGGGGAGAATAGAGTTGACTTTAGCCAGAGACATTTCGCCAAAACTCTTTTGGTTGTCTGGATTCTTAAAGAAGCCGATCGTATCAGTTACCTGGCTGAGCTTTTCAACTAGCAAGTCGTCGGCCATGATCTCATTGATTGATGATTCCGGCTGGTAGTGGCCGATAAAGTCATGATCAGGCTGGTAGCAGATTTCATAATTGCCGCCGCCAAGCGTAAAGTCATTACTCATTTCCTTGCCATTGACCAGGATTGAGAATTGACTGGCAGCCGGCAGTTTCACCTGAACTTTTTGGCCAAAAGGAATTTTCAGTTGTACTTTGACGGTATGCAGGTCATCGCTTTCCAGCTGGTAGGCAATCCGCAGGTCACCATAGCTTGACTGGTAGTGGCCGCTGACTTGCTTGAGCCGGTAGTCAAACTTAGGAGCAAAAGTTACTTTCTGGTAACCTGGAGTATGATCATGCAGACCCAGCAGGTAGCGGTAGGCCCATTCCATTACTGCCCCCAGTGAGTAGTGGTTGAGTGAGTTCATCCCTTCTGGGCTGATCGTTCCATCGTCAAGTACCGAATTCCACCGTTCCCAAACGGTAGTAGCCCCGTGCTTAACAGCATACAGCCAGGAAGGATAGTCTTCATTCAAGAAAAGCTTGACCGCCAGGTCATGTGCTCCATATTCTGACAAGGCCTGGCAGAGGAATGGCGTGCCGACAAAGCCAGTCTTCAAGTGATCCTTGTCCTTGTCCAGCCGCTTGCGCAGGTCGTTTAAGATCCGCTTTTCGTGTTCTTTCTTTGCTAAAGAGAAGTAAAGGGTAAGAGCATACGCGGTTTGTGTGTCCAGACCCAGGCGTCCTGTAGGAGTTAAGTATTCAGCCTGGATTGCCTGCTTGATTTCAGCAGCCTGCTGGGCGTAAAAATCAGCATCAGCCTTAAAACCAAGCAACTTAGCCGTCTCAGAGACAATTTTTGAAGAGTAGCAGTAGTAAATAGAGGCCACAAAGTCTTCTTCAGTTTTACCGATTGGCAGGCCTGGATTTTCACCGTCTAAAGCCAGCCAGTCGCCAAACTGGAAGCAGCCGGTCCACAGCTTTGGCGTGGTCGTATGCTTGCTGATCCAGTCTACCCAGCTCTTCATGGCTGGATAGTTTTGCCGCAGAATGGCGTCATCTCCGTAAGCCTGGTACATGTTCCAAGGGATAATCGTTGCCGCGTCGCCCCAAACTGCTGCTCCGCCTTCTTGGTGACCCAAAGATGGTGCGTACATCGGCAGCATCCCGTCCCGGCTTTCTTGTTCAATCGCCATGTCCCGGGAGTACTTTTTAAAGAACTCGAAGACATTCATGTTCAAAGTCGCGGTATTGGAAAAGATATTGGCATCCCCTGTCCAGCCCAGCCGTTCGTCTCTTTGCGGGCAGTCAGTCGGCACGTCAAAGAAGTTGGACTTCTGTCCCCAGATGATATTGTCAAATAGCCGGTTAACCAGGAAATTGTCGGTACTAATTGAACCAGTCATTGCCATCTCAGAGTAAACTACATCTGCTCGGAAGTGGTCTGGCTGGATTTTTTTAGTTAAGCCGGTAACCTTGACATAGCGGTAGCCGAAGTAGGTGAAGTGTGGTCTGACCCAGCCGGGTTGGCCGTCAGAAACATAGTGGAAGCTGGCTCTAGCCTGGCGGAGGTTGTCACGGTAGAAGTTCCCGCCCTGCAGGATTTCCCCGAATTCAAAAATAATAGTCGTCCCGGCTGGTTCGTCATTAAAGAATTCAAACAGACCTGCTTGATTCTGGCCAAAGTCCAAAACCGTTTCACCAGCTGGCGTATGCAGGACTTCCTTGACCGGCAGCTGGTCAGCAATCGTTAAAGGCAGACTGAGCCGGTCAGTCAAGACGCTGGTTGGATAATCCAAAACAATCGCGTCCAGCCAGTTTTCAATCGGCAGACTGGCGTCCCAGTCTTCACCATAGTAAATGCCGGACTTGGTAACCTGCCCGCTAGTCGTTTGCCAGGAGTCATCACTGGCAATTACCTGGCTTGTGCCGTCGGCGTAGTCCAGGTGCAGCTCAGCAATCAGTCTTTGCTGGTCACCGTAGGTGTTTTCCTGTCCGCCTTCAAAGCCGATATTCCCTTTATACCAGCCATCGCCTAAAGAGAAGAGCAAGTCGTGCTTGCCTTGAGTCATGCTGCTAGTTAAGTCGTAGCTTTGAACTTGGATCCAGTGCTGGTAGTCAGTAAAGCCTGGTGCCAAAAATTCATCGCCAATCTTTTCACCGTCAAGGTAGGCTTCATAAACGCCCAAGCCGCTGGCATAAAGGCGTGCTCGCTTGATCTCTCCGCTGACTGCTACTTCTTTCTTAAAGAGGGTGTTGGCCAAATCCTTGTTTGGATTGCCGATCCATTTGCCTTGGTATTCCTCTTGCATCTTGCCGGTTTCAAAGAAGCTGCTGGCGGAAACTTCTCCGCTGGCGCTTTGAACGGAAATAGTCAGATCATAGCGTGTCCGGGCTTGCAGGGCAAAGTCTGGCAGGAAATAGTTGTTTTCATATGCTTGGTAACCAGAATCATAGACCATGTCCTGGCTACTACTTTCTTTAATGCTCAGCCGCTTTTGGACTGATTCACTGGAATCAGCATCTAAGCTGAATTCAACGCGCAGGTCTTTTAAGTCAAAGCCCAGGGGCTCGGACATGTGGTTGACTAAAATATTTTTGATTTTCATCTTACTTCTCCGTTTTATAAACGAGTTGTCAATTGCCCGCAGAATGGATCAACCGGGCTGCTACCGGTGAATGCTTCCTTGCCGGTAAGTTTGCAGATGGTAGCATCGATGCTGGCTGGGTTGCCGGTATATGCATTGATGTAGGTTGAGACATTTGGAATGTCAAAGAGGTGGTATGGGTTAGCGGTTGAGACAAAGACAGTTGGAATTGACCGCATGAACCAAGGAGCGTCGGCTGCCATCAAGTGGATCCAGTCCAGCCGGGTCGTAGTTTGGTTTGAGGCAGTTTCGACATTTGCCACGTATAAGGCCAAATCAAATTTCTTTTGCAGGTCGCTGACACCTTCTTCAAAAACTTCATGGAAGTCAAGCCGCTTGCGGTCAAACAGACTTACTTCAAAGCCGAGTTCAGTCAGCTTTTCCTTAAAGAGGTCAGTTACGTGCCCGCCTTCCTTAAAGCCGCCATCGTCTTGGTCGCCTAAGACGTACAGGCGGATGCGCGGATACTTTTCCGGAGTAAGCGGCAGCAGTTGGTCCCGGTCCTTAACTAAAGTGACAGCCTTCTTGGCAATCTCTTCGGCCATTTGTTCGTGGTCAGCAAGCTTTAAGTCAAGTTCCGCCGGAATTTCCTGGATGAATTCGCCTTGGTCGTTCAACAGCTTTTGGGATAATTTAGTGGCTAAAATACGGGTAACAGCTTCATTTACCCGGTCCATTGACAAGACGCCGTCTTGGATAGCCTGGCGGATGAAATCGTAGTCTTCGTCGATGTTCTTGTTGAAGAGAATCATGTCAACGCCGGCATTGATCGTAGCTGGAAGCAGATCTTTCCGGGCCATAGCCGTGTTGTAGCCCAGCATTGGCGTCGCATCAGTAATCGTCAAGCCGTTGAAGCCCAGTTCCTGGCGGAGTAGGCCGTTAACCAGCAGCTTGGATGAGGAAGCAGGCAACAAGTCTTCATCCTTGATTTCCGGGTTAAGCCGCTTTTCCCAGGCAGGAAGCATGATGTGGGCGATCATGACGGCCGGGATCCCTTGGTCGATCAGCTTTTGGTAGATCGCGCCGTAAGAAGCGCTCCACTGGTCAGCTGGCAGGGAGTTGATTGAAGCCAACAGGTGCTGGTCGCGTTCATCAACGCCATCGCCTGGGAAGTGCTTGATGACTGGAATGATCTGTTCATCTTGCAGACCTTGGCTTTGCTTTTGCGCAAAGGAAAGAACAGTTTCCTGCTTTGAGCCAAAGGTCCGGACATTCATGATTGGGTTGCGGAAGTTCAAGTCCAGGTCGACGATTGGGGCAAAGGCCATGTTGGCGCCGACTTGGTGGGCTTCTTGACCGGCCACGCTGCCCAGCTGGTAAGCAGCTTCCGGGTCACCGCTGGCCGCGATTTCCATTGGCATGCCCAGCCAGGTGCCCTCATTGACTAAGCCGTTGCCGCCAGATTCCAGGTTGGCCGCGATGAAGAGCGGAATTTTGCTGGTAGCTTGCAAAGTCTGGACTTCCCGCTTGATCTTTTCGCCGCGGTCTGGCCGGAACATCATCCCGCCTGGCTGGTACTTTTGAATGAAAGCTGGTAAATCAGTCTGATCTTCGTCTTGTCCGATTACAAAGAAGAGCTGACCGATTTTTTCTTCAGTGGTCATTTCCTGAATCTGCTTTTCTACGTACGCGATTTGCGTCTCGTTTAAGTAAAATGGCTTTGCACTTAAATCTACCATGAATAAATCCTCCGTTTTATATCTTCTGGATTTCATTATAGGCAGGGGCACTTTTTTGTGCTATGGTTAAAGCCAACAAGAACTATGTTCATTTCACAGATTTGTTTGGAGGGATGCAAATGAACCCAGAAATTCTTGAACAGCTGCGCCTTGGCAGCCAACCCCGTGACTGGGCCGATGTCAAGGACCAGTTCAAAGCCGCGGTAGCAGGCTATGAGGGGGATGAGCCAGTCTACAAATTCTATTCGACTTTGACAGACAACCTTGAAGTTAACCCCCAGTCAATATCAATTTCAGTTCAGCCGCAAGACTCTTATATTCCATTTCATATCCATAACTATGCTGAAATGACGATTCCGCTTTTGGGCAGCTGCACGGTGGTAATCCAGGACCAGCGGATTGAAGTTGACCAGGAAAACATCATTGTGATCGGCCGGGGCGTGCCGCACCGGGTTGAAAATACCTCCGCGGGTTCGATCGTGGTCAACCTGGCTTTGAAAGATACGGCTTTTTCTTTGAATGACTTGAACTTTATGCTGCATTCAGGCAGCCCCCAGTCAATCTCGCATGTCCTAATGTCCTTAATCAGCGGTGCAGGAGAGCAGGAAGCCAAATACATGCTGGTGCAAACCGGCCATGAACCAAAAATTGTGGCGGTCATTTATGACATTATCGGTGAGTATTACAGCAATGACGTCCAGGCTAACCAGATCATCCGCTTTGACTTGCTGAGCCTCTTTTCCCGCCTGATCCGTCTGGCCTTTAAACAGTCCAGCGTGGTTGAGACCGACCAGAAGACCAACAAGGGGACTGGGATTCTAGACTTTTTGCTCTATATTGAGAAGAACTACCAGGACATTACTTTGGAGAAAATGGCCAAAGATTTTGGCTACAACCCTAATTACCTGTCTGCCTACCTAAAGAAATATACCGGCCAGACCTTTATCAAGCTGGTTCACCTGCAGCGGATCAACGTCGCTGCCGAATATTTGACCTATACCAGCGGGTCGATTGAGAAAATCGCTCTTAAAGTAGGGTATGAAAATCCATCATATTTCTACAAGGTTTTTAAGAAGTACTTTAAGTGCTCGCCAAAAGAATACCGGCAAAGAGAACAGGAAAATGAATAGATAAAATTCCTTCAATCAAATTGGAGGAGTTTTTCTTTGCTCTTAAATACTGATAAATCAATGTTTTTAGCAATAATGGGAGCTTCGATTTGATCTGCAATCTGTGAAATGGATATAGTTCTGCTGAAATTCGGATATAGTGCAAGCGCTTTTTGGATGATATGATTAAGCAAGAAATTTGAGGAAAAGCCGCTTGTGGCTGAGAAAGGATTGAACATAATGAATAAGATGAAGACCAGAATTGGGGTTGTCAGCATGGCTACGCTGGCAATGTCCGGTGGGATTGCCGGTTCAGCGATTGCCGCAATTGCCAAGTCATTTCCGAATACGCCGATTTCAACGATCCAGCTGTTGACTACCCTGCCTGGTTTAGGATCTTTGCTGATCACCTTGATTGCCGGGCGGATGGCAATGAACATTTCCAAGAAGAAGCTGGTACTGTTAGGGGTTGCCCTGGTTACCTTGGGCGGGGTTATTCCAGCTTTTTGGAATGGGTCAATTATCGGCTTGTTGGCCTGCTCCCTGGTTTTGGGGATGGGGGTCGGCTTTATCAGCACGATCAACCCAATGCTTTTAACTGAATACTTTGAAGGTGAAGACCGGTCATCCATGATGGGGATCAACAACGGGATGACTTCACTTGGGACGACCATTTTGACCGCGGCCGGCGGCTTCTTGGGCGCCAAGAACTGGCACAACCTGTACTGGGTTTATGTTTTTGGCTTAGTTGTCTTCTTGCTGGTACTCTTTTTGCTGCCAAATGATAAGCCGGTTGCTGCTAATACCAAGACTGGTGAAAAGGAATCAACTTGGCAGATTCTTAAGAGCTTGAACTCCAACATCATCTGGATTTACCTGGCCGTGTTTATTTTAGGGGTTGCTTACACTGCCTACATGGCTAACCTGTCAATCATTATTTCCGCTAAGAACTTGGGCGGGACTGCGGTGACTGGGATGATCAGCGCGGTCGGTAACTTTGTTGGGATTTTTGCCGGCCTGGGCTTCAAGTATGTCCGGAAGGTAACCAAGCCTAATACTTTGGCCGCTGGTTTCATGTTCTTGCTGATTACTTTGGCTTTGACTTACTTCTCAAGCAACGTGATCGTATTGGGGATTGCTTCAGCCTTTGCGGCAATTACGATGGTAACGGTAATGCCTACGGCAACTTTCATGCTGTCAATGTTGAGCGAACCAAAGCAAATTCCAGCCGTTATGTCTGTCTTTGCCTTTATTAACGGTTTGAGTTCAGCTATTGCTCCGAAGTTGATCGGCTGGCTGCACGTTCCAGCCGGCGCGCCTTCATTCGTTTTTGCTGGCGCATTAGCCTTGGTCGTAGTTGTCTTGCTTTTGGTAACCGGCTTTGAAAAGAAGGTTGAATCTGGCAATTTGCTGCAAGCTGAAGCTAAGTAGAAGGCTGAAAAACTATTTTTATAAACCTAATATCCTCTTGGAAGATGCTCTCAATTTCCAAGGGGATTTCTTTTTGCCCAAAAAATCCCCTTCCGGTTGGGGAAGAGGATGAAGAGCTTTAATTTACTTGTTTTCTTGCCAGTTGCTGAGGATTTCGTCCAGGTCAACAGAGGTAGTATCTGGGAAACAGATGTCGGCGTTGAGCTCAGCTTGCTTGCCAATGCCGACCGCGTAGCTGCCCGCAGCCTTAATCGCGGTGATTCCGGCCGATGAATCTTCAAAAGCGATGCAGTTTTCCGGTTTGCAGTTGACGCCTTTAGCGGCAGCCAGGAAGATGTCTGGAGCTGGTTTCCCGCGGCCTACCTTGCGGGGATCAGCGATTGCTTCGAAGCTGTCACTTAAGCCCAGCTTTTCCAGAATCAAAGGCGCGTTGTGGCTGGCTGAAGCCAGAGCGAGATGGAAATCCTTTTTTCTGAGCTCAGCTAAAAGCTCTGAGATCCCCGGCAGAATGCCTTGCTCGTTTAAATCGGCCAGTGATTGCCGGTAGAGGTCATTTTTCTCATCAGCCAGACGGGCAAACTCTTCTTCAGATACGGTCAAGTCCAAACCAGATAAGATCGCGTTTAAGGAATCCACCCGGCTCAAGCCTTTGGTTTGAGCTAATAAGCCATCTGGAACATCTTGGTTAAAGTGGTCTTGGATCAGCTTCCGCCAGGCCTTCAAGTGGTAAACTGCCGTGTCAGCGATCACGCCGTCTAAATCAAATAAAGCTGCTTTAGTCATATAACAATCCTCCATTTTATTACTTACGGACTTCATTATAAGCGGGGCGGCTTTTGGGAACTATGGCCAAAGTAAACAAGAATTGTGCTCATTTTACAGCTCTTTTGGGGATGCCAAGAAAAATCTTAACACTGAATTATCAGCTATTAAGCCATATACCGAAGTTTAAACAAGTAATTTCTTGATCCAGATCAAGGCCCCGCGCATCTATCCAAGCTACAATAACCTTATCTAAATAGATGAGGTGACCAAGATGAACGAAAAAGAAAATTTGAAAGACCGGCTGACGCCAATGCAGTACGCCGTGACCCAAAACGCGGCGACTGAACCGCCTTATATAGGTGAGTACGACAACTTCTTCGAAAAAGGGATCTATGTCGACGTGGTCAGTGGGGAAGCCCTCTTTTCCTCTTTGGACAAGTACGATTCCGGTTGCGGCTGGCCAGCCTTCACCAAGCCTCTTGTTAAGCTGACCCAGCGCCGGGACCAGTCCTTTGGCATGGAAAGAACCGAAGTCCGCAGCCGCCAGGCTGACTCCCACCTGGGCCACGTCTTCACCGACGGTCCTTTGGACAGAGGCGGCCTGCGCTACTGCATCAACTCTGCTGCCCTCAAGTTCATCCCTTACGACCAGCTGGAAGAAGCAGGTTACGGCGAATACCGGCAGCTTTTCGAATAAACGAAAAAAACTGACGACTTCCTTGCTTTGGAAATCGCCAGTTTTCTTGTTTTCTAACCTAAAATTGCCTTGTCGCTGGCGAATTCCTCGCCAGATACGACTTCAAACTGGTGGAGCAATTTCTCCACTGTCAGTTTCTTCTTTTCTTCACCCTTGATGTCCAAAACGACCTTGCCGTCGCTCATCATAATCAAGCGGTTGCCGTGGGCAATGGCATCCCTCATGTTGTGAGTCACCATAATCGTGGTCAGCTTGCCTTCTGCGACGATCCGGTCGGTCGCCTTCAAGACCTTCTCCGCCGTCTTCGGGTCCAGTGCCGCCGTGTGTTCATCCAAGAGGAGAACTTTCGGCTTGAACAGAGTTGCCATCAGCAAGGTCAAAGCCTGTCTCTGCCCGCCGGACAGAAGACCTACTTTAGCGGTCAACCGGTCTTCCAGACCCAGGTTGAGCACCTTCAGCTTTTCCTTGTATTCAGTGCAGAACTTCATCTAGCACTTCTTTAGTGTAGCGACGTTGATTGGAGGCAGTTCTAAGCGGCGTAATCAGTCCTTCAGCTTCCCAATTGCGGAGAGTTGACTTGGCAACGTTAAGATACTCAGCTGCTTTTGATATGGACATGTATTCGCTCATCGTTTCTTCCTTCCAATCTTTTGATACCGGCATTATATCATGAATTGGTAAGAAAAATTACTATTTAGTACTGGATGAAATTAATACTTTTTTAC
>SKEH01000229.1_pt1 | contig 38836 bp, 36 predicted proteins | sample 4826571 | NCBI WGS metagenome assembly SKEH01 (sample SAMN11008814, study PRJNA524170) | human gut metagenome | biome: Human fecal sample; material: Feces; isolation source: fecal sample from pouch patient p29 | host: Homo sapiens | place: Israel: Tel-Aviv | collected 2016-09-14 | reverse complement strand
TTTCTATACAATGTAGAAAAAAATAAACTAAAAATAACTTGGAATCAAAAAATTAAATAAGTTGGTTGGATAATAATCGTTTCATAATAAAACGTTATGTTTGAAAAAAGCGGTTAGATAACTCTCATTATTGATGTAAGCGTTACCAATAACGGGCATAATAACAGACGGGAGGATACTGTTTTATTCTGCATATAGTGAATCCCTAGGTTTTTGTTTCAAAAAAATGGAGGTGGCGAAATGTCTTCAGAAATACTGTCAGATTATTTGGATCGCGAGTTATCTTTATTAAAGGACCAAGGATTGTACAATACGATCGACATTCTAGAAGGAGCGAATGCAGCAATCATCAATGTTGAAGGACGGCGGTTGATCAACTTAGCATCTAACAATTATTTAGGATTTGCCAACCGTGCAGAACTAAAGGACGCATGTATCGAGGCTACTATAAAGTATGGCGTTGGTGCTGGAGCAGTTCGGACGATCAATGGCTCGTTACAGATTCATCAAGAGTTAGAAAATAAAATTGCCGAGTTTAAAGGAACGGAAGCAGCGATTGCTTTTCAGTCTGGTTTCAATTGCAATATGGGCGCAATCTCAGCAATCATGACGAAAGATGATGCCATATTATCAGATGAATTGAATCATGCTTCGATCATCGACGGTTGTCGATTATCAGGGGCGAAGATCATTCGAGTGAAGCATCAGGACATGACCGACTTAGAAGAAAAAGCCAAGACAGCAGTGGAAAGTGGACGTTATAAAAAAATAATGTATATCACGGACGGTGTTTTTTCAATGGATGGGGACATAGCTAATTTGCCAGATATGATACCTATTGCGGAAAAATATGGCTTGATCACTTACGTAGATGATGCCCACGGATCTGGAGTAATGGGCAAAGGAGCTGGTACAGTGAAACATTTCGGTTTGAATCATAAAATCGACATGCAGATGGGAACATTATCAAAAGCAATTGGTGTGGTCGGTGGTTATGTGGCAGGCTCGAAGTTACTGATTGATTGGTTAAAATCGCGCAGTCGCCCATTCTTATTTTCGACTTCTCTTACACCAGGAGCCGCAGGCGCAGCCTTAACTTCTATTCAACTAATGCAAGATCATCCCGAATTAGTTGATAAGGTATGGGAAAACGCAGAATATTTTAAAAACGAGTTGAAAAAAATCGGGTATGATATCGGCGTTTCACAGACACCGATTACCCCAGTTATTTTAGGTGATGAAACAAAGACCCAACGTTTTTCAAGCAAATTGATTGAACAAGGGATCTATGTGAAGCCAATCGTTTTTCCAACTGTACCATTAGGAACCGGGCGGGTCCGCAATATGCCGACTGCGGAACATACAAAAGAGATGTTAGACCAAGCAATCGCTGTTTACTTGAAGGTAGGAAAAGAGATGGGGATCATTTAAGAAAAAAATTATTTCCTTCATTTGCCGTAGCTATTCAACGAGAGCCACAAATCGATTTGCTTTCGCTAGATAAGAATAGAAAAAATAATTTGCAAAGGAGCCTTACGATGAAAAAAGTGTTAGTTACTGGATGTTTAGGACAAATTGGATCAGAATTGGTTACGCGTCTCAGACAAGATCTAGGAAAAGAAAATGTTATTGCCACAGATATTCGTTTACCTGAACAAAGTACGGATGATGAACTATTCGAAATTTTAGATGTCATGGATTATGAAAAGATGCGTAGCTTAGTAGAAACCTATCAAGTAGATACGTTGATCCATTTGGCAGCGTTATTGTCCGCTGTCGCTGAAGCAAAGCCGAAATTTGCTTGGGATCTTAATATGGTAGGTTTAGTCAATTCTTTAGAAGTAGCACGCGAATTTGATTTGAAGTTTTTCACGCCAAGTTCGATCGGCGCATTCGGTCCGGATACTCCGAAAAAAAGTACACCACAAGATACACTCCAACGCCCTACTACGATGTATGGAGTAACAAAAGTCGCCGGTGAATTGCTTTGTGATTATTATCATACGAAATACGGGGTGGATACAAGAGGTGTTCGGTTCCCTGGTTTGATCTCTTACAAAACTCTACCAGGTGGAGGTACGACAGATTACGCGGTGGATATTTATTATTCAGCGATCAAAGAGGGGAAATACACTTGTTTCATTGGTCAAGGTACCTCAATGGATATGATGTATATGCCAGATGCGATCGAGGCGATCATCCAATTGATGAATGCTGATCCAAAGAAATTGATCCATCGCAATGCATTTAATATCTCAGCAATGGCGTTTGAACCAGAGGAAATCAAGGAAGCAATCCAAAAGTTCATCCCTGATTTTGAAATGACTTATGAGGTAGATCCTGTTAGACAAGCCATTGCTGAGTCTTGGCCAGACTCATTGAATATTAGTTGTGCACAAGAAGAATGGGGCTTCTGTCCGAAATATGATCTACACGCGATGACACAAGATATGTTGACGAAACTTCAAGAAAAATTAGCGACCACAGTCTAACCCCTTCAAAAAATATAAAAAAGTACTTGACTAAACGTAGGAAAGAGGCTGGGACAGAAGTGTTTAACTCCGAGAAATAAGAAGCAATTAACGGAAATTGCTTTTCAAATTTTTGTGAATTTCGGCTTATTTACGAAGGAGTTGCTTCTGCTCCCACCGTTTATTCGTTTTAAAGAATGGGACAAAAGTGTTTCTTACTTTTATCCCACGCTCAGGGAGGAAAAGGGAGATGGAGAATAACGAAGTAGCACAATTAAATATCGAAGGAAACGAAGAAGGTTTAAAAAGAACCATGGGCTTTTTTACTGCTCTATCCACTGTGATGGGTACGGTGATCGGAGCTGGAGTTTTCTTTAAAGCGGCAAGCGTCGCCGAAGTGACGGGCTCTGTCAGCTTACATATGTTCTCATGGTTTTTAGGAGGAGTGATTTCAGTTTGTGCAGGATTGACTGGTGCAGAATTAGCAGCAGCAATACCTGAAACAGGCGGAATGATCAAATATATCGAACGGATCTATGGAAAAACTGCTGCATTTTTACTAGGTTGGGCGCAAGTAATCATTTATTTTCCCGCAAATGTTGCCGCACTATCCATTATTTTCGGTACGCAATTCGTCAATCTTTTTGGCTTGACAAATTCCTTGATCGTGCCAGTCGCTATCATTGCAGCTGTAACGATCATGTTGATCAATTTTCTAGGATCAAAAGTGGGCGGCGCCTTTCAGTCGATCACTTTAGTTTGCAAATTGATTCCCTTACTGTTGATCGTTTTATTTGGACTGTCTCGCAGTGGTGGAGTAGAATTTCAGCTTTTCCCATTTGAAGCAGGGAAAGATCTTCCGTTGTTTTCGGCACTAGGAGCGGGACTTTTAGCGACGATGTTTGCTTATGATGGGTGGATCCATGTGGGGAATCTTGCAGGTGAATTGAAGAAGCCAGCCAAAGATCTACCTAAAGCTATTTCTATAGGAATCATTGGTATCATGGTGGTTTATTTATTAGTCAATGCAGTCTTTTTAAAAACTGCTTCAATCGAAGGTGTCAGTGGCAACAGCAATACAGCTAGTGAAGTAGCAACAATGATTTTTGGCGGTTTTGGCGGTAAGTTAGTCACGATCGGTATCTTGATCTCTGTTTATGGAACAATCAATGGCTATACGTTGACTGGTATGCGCCTTCCATACGTGATGGCGAAAGAAAAACGGTTACCATTTAGTCAGTATCTGGGCAAATTGACCAATCAGACGAAAATACCTTTAGTAGCAGGTATCTTAGAACTGAGCATTGCTGTAGGGATGATGATGGTTGGTGGGTTTGATATGCTGACAGATATGCTCGTCTTCGTTATCTGGATATTTTACACGATGGTCTTTATTGGCGTGATTATTTTAAGAAAAAAAGAACCAGACCTGAAAAGGCCCTATAAAGTACCCATCTATCCAGTGATCCCACTGGTCGCAATCGTGGGCGGGATCTTTATCGTTGCTAGTACCTTAGTAACCCAAACAGTGCTGGCAGCTAGCGGGATCGCAATAACATTAGCAGGCATTCCAATTTATATCTATTTGAAGAGAAAACATGGACCAGGAGAGAGAACATGAAAGATAAGTATTCGAGTGTCTTCGATATTATCGGCCCGATCATGGTTGGTCCTAGTAGTTCCCATACAGCAGGTGCTGCAAGGATCGGAAAGTTTGCCAGAGAAATGTTCCAGGAAAAACCGACAGAGGTCGATATCTATTTATATGGTTCTTTTGGGAAAACCTATCGCGGACATGGGACAGACGTTGCCTTAGTGGGTGGACTCCTCGGAATGCTGCCTGATGATCCTAACTTAGGAGAGTCGTTTGCACTAGCTTATCGCGAAGGAATCGAGGTATGCTTTATTCCTTCAAAAAAAGAAATGGATCATCCCAATACAGTGAAAATCATCTTAAAATCGATCAATAAAAGTGTAGCTGTCACTGGTATCTCAATTGGTGGTGGAAACATTGAGATCTGTAAAACAGAAGAATATAACGAAACAGAGACGATCCAACATACATAACTATGAATCATCAGGAGGTTACTATGAAAATCAATTGGCAAAATGAAGTAGAGTCAATAAAAGAAGAATTAATGAATGATCTAAAAGAACTTTTGGCTATCGATAGCGTACGAGACATTGAACATCGAACGGCAGAATATCCCTTAGGACCTGGACCAGCTTTAGCATTACAAAAAGTATTAGCGTTTGGCGAAAGAGATGGATTCAAAACGAAAAATATCGGTAATTTAGCTGGACATATCGATCATGGACCTGAAGAAGCAGAAATGTTCGGGATTCTTGGACATGTCGATGTAGTTCCTGCTGGTCAGGGGTGGGACACCGATCCTTTTGAGCCGGTCATCAAAGACGGAAAACTATTTGCCCGAGGGTCAAGTGACGATAAAGGACCTTCACTTGCTGCTTACTACGCTGTAAAACTGATCAAAAAATTGAATCTGCCAATCAATAAAAAAATCCGCTTTATTTTCGGAACAGATGAAGAAAGTGAATGGACAGGTATCCATCGCTATAAAGAAGTAGAAGAACTACCAAAAGTTGGCTTTTCACCAGATGCAAACTTTCCGATCATCAATGGAGAGAAGGGTATCATCTCCTGTGAATTATCGTTTGAAAGTCAAAAAAGTGAAGCGAGTAAGCTGAAATTGGCAAGTTTTACTTCGGGGTTACGTTCAAATATGGTACCTAGCGAGGCTGTTGCGGTCGTAAATATAATAAAACTAGAGTTGATCGATATACTGGCACATGATTTTGATCGTTTTTTAGAAGAAAACCAGTTGAAAGGTACATTTGAATTAGCGGAGGATATCGCAACATTCAAAGTTACTGGAAAAGCAGTCCATGCACAAGACCCTAAACAGGGAATCAATGCAGCTACTTATTTAGGCGAATTTTTAAACCGTTATCAATTTGATTCGGATGGGTCAAATTACCTTTCTGTGATTGCCAACTATCTACATAAAGATTTCAATGGACATTTGCTTAATATTTATTGGGAAGATGAAGTGATGGGTCAAGTGACTTCAAGTGCCAATGTATTCAGATATGATACTGATGAAAAGCAAATCATTATCAATATTCGTCATCCAAAAGGAACAACAAATGAAAAAATTTTACAAGAGATAAGTGAATTGTTACAACCATTCGCTGTTTCAGCAAAAATCATTGGGGATATCAAACTGCCCCATTATGTTTCTGCAGAAGATCCTTTTATCAAAACATTATTGGAAGTTTATGAAGAACATACAGGTGAAAAAGGAGAAGAGCGCACGATTGGCGGGGGTACTTATGGCAGAGTTCTAGAAAAAGGTTGTGCTTTTGGCGCTCTTTTCCCTGGCCGTGAAAATGTAATGCATCAACCAAATGAATATATGTATGTCGAAGATATCTATCAAGCGACTGCTATCTATGCAGATGCTATTTATCGTTTAGTCCAATAGAAAGTGTGATATCGCTGACAGTGAGGGAGAATAAAAGAATGGTAACAATAGCTGAACTGATTTCTCTAGCAGCTGATAGTAGTCTAGCTGAAGTGATGATTGATTTAGAAATGAAAGTAAGCGGACGGACAAAAGAAGACATCTGGGGAGAAATGGCGAGAAATTTAGTGGCAATGGAACAAGCAGTTGAAAAAGGCTTGACTGGTGTAGCCTCTGTGACGGGATTTTCAGGTGGTGATGCACCGAAGCTCACTGATTATTTAGGAAAAATGTCGCCTTTTAGCGGGAAAAACACGCTGCAAGCAGCAAGAAACGCTATTGCAACGAATGAATTGAACGCATCCATGGGTGTGATCTGCGCAACTCCAACCGCTGGAAGTGCCGGAGTATGTGCTGGCGTCATTACAATGATGAAAGAAGTCCATGGGGTGAATGAAAATCAGCAAGTCAACTTTTTGTTTACTGCAGGAGCAATAGGATTAGCAATTGCCAATCAGGCGTCTATTAGTGGTGCCCAAGGAGGCTGTCAGGCAGAAGTTGGTTCTGCTAGTGCAATGGCAAGTGCAGGCCTTGTTGAGCTTGCTGGGGGTACCTCTGAACAATGCGGTCATGCCGTAGCACTGACTTTGATGAACACGATGGGATTAGTCTGTGATCCGGTCGCAGGACTAGTGGAGATTCCCTGTATCACACGAAATGCAATGGGGGCGTCACTTGCTTTGTTAACGGCAGATATGGCCTTAGCAGGTATCAAGAGTGCGATACCCGCAGATGAGGTGATACAAGCGATGGATCAAGTGGGAAGAAAGATGCCAACCATGTTCAAAGAAACGGCAGAAGGTGGATTAGCCGATACACCAACTGGTAGAAAAATTGCAGCACAATTATTTGGAAAACAATAAAAAGAATGGATAGATGAGCTGGTTGGTATAGCGAGTAGAAGATCAAGTCCTTTTTAGGATGGGCACTATTCATTTGATATGTTTCATTCAAATGAAGCTATTCCTGTAGGGATTACTATCAAGTAAGTTTGTGCATCAGTTTAAGGAAGAATCAACTTCTTTGCCAACCGGCTACTTTTAAAGGAGATAAAAACAATGAAAGAAGGCGTAAAAAAGAATCATTCAAAATTAGATAAAATTTTAGATGGTGTAGAGAAACTGGGGAATCGTGTGCCACATCCCGCAATTATTTTCTTGATGCTCATCGTGTTTGTGGCTGTATTATCACAAATTTTTCAAATGATGGGGCAGAATGCCACTTATGAAGTATTTAATTCAGATAGTGGACAGTTGGAATCAACGACAGTTCACGTAAAGAGTTTGTTTAGCGGAGAAGGTATTCGCTTTATCTTAACTTCAACGGTTTCAAATCTAATGAGTTTTCAAGCACTTGGTGTGACTTTAGTGGCAATGGTAGGCGTAGGTTTTGCAGAAGAAGTTGGCTTGATCGGTGCAATGATCCGCAAATTAGTGAAAGTTGTTCCTAAATCATCTTTGACTGCAGTCTTAGTTTTACTAGGAGTCATGTCAAGTATCGCTTCTGATGCGGGTTACTTAGTTTTGATTCCACTAGGCGCAGCAGTCTTTTATAAAGTGGGACGGCATCCTTTAGCTGGTCTATCGGCGGCGTTTGCTGGTGTTTCAGGCGGGTTCGGTGTCAATCTTGTCATTACACCGATAGATGGGATGCTTACTGAGATTTTGAATGATGCTGTACATATCATAAACCCGGGTTACTCTGTTGATTTGATGGCTAATTTTTATTTTTCGATTGTTTCTAGTGTGTTGATCGTCATCGTTTGTACACTGATCAATGAAAAATTGATCGAACCACGTTTAGGGACATTCAAAGAAGAGGAAGCCATCGCAAATGACGAACTCGAGGATGAATCAAAAGGGTTGCGTTGGGCATTGGTCGGCTTTCTAGTTGTATTGACATTTATTTTACTGATCACGATCCCAGAAGGAGCAGCGTTGCGCCATCCAGAAACTGGAGAATTGATTGGTTCTACGCCTTTCATGGATAGTTTGATTTCATTGATCCTGATCGTCTTTTTGGTTCCAGCTATTTGCTTTGGAAAAGCAATTGGCAAGATCAAATCAAGTTTAGACGTCGTTATGCCAATCATCAAAGTATTTAGTAACTTAGGTGGGATGATCTTCTTGCTATTGATCATCAGCCAATTTATTGCTTACTTCAATTTTACCAATCTAGGAACGGTTTGGGCAGTAAACTCGGCGACGATCATCGAAGGAATGAATTTAAGTAGTTTGTCATTGTTGCTCAGTTTCTTAGCATTAGTATTATTGCTTGACTTTGTATTGGTAGGAGCTGTGCCTAAATTTGCAATCTTAACCCCCATTTTTGTTCCATTATTGTATCAATTGGGGATTGCGCCAGAAGCTGTTTTAGCCGCTTACCGTGTAGCAGACTCTCCAATCAACATTATTACACCATTGATGCCTTATTTTGCACTGATCGTGACATTTGCAGCAAAGTATCAGAAAAAAACGGGTGTGGGAACGATCATCTCGATGATGTTGCCTCACTCAGTCGGCTTGATTATTACATGGGTGATTTTGTTCATTCTTTTCTATGTATTCAATATTCCATTAGGCCCCGGTATCGAGATGAATCTGCACTGATCACATTACACTAATCAAAAATAGAACGACCTTGAGTATTAGGAAGCTACCTAATCACACAAAGTCGTTTTTTTATGTTTTGTTTTTTAAGTAGTTGAAGCGGCGAAACGCCCGCAAAAGGTTGAGTATGATCAAAAAAATCGCAATGATAATTGGTACCCAAATCAGATAGATCGGATAACCTACTCTTTCAGAAAGAGCTTTTACTGAGAATTGATCCAATTCTTGTAAGGCCTGTTGCCACGTTTGAAGGTTGAAAACCAGCATAAATCCTGAGATGATCAGGAGGATAAAACCTAGATAGTGGATAGTCGTTTTTTTGCGTATGTACGCAAAAACAAAATAAAGGATCAATAAAAACATAGGAACCCCAAAAACAAAGTAGATATTCAACATTGTTCATTCCCCCTTCATGTTTATCATACTTCAATTGATTTAATTTTAAAAATAATACCTCCATTACTTGCATATTTTGTAACGGTACTGATAAGATAAATATACATCTGGTGGGGGGATTTTTATGTCAAGTTATATTGAACCGATACGATTTGCGCTGATTGTTTTTCCGTTTTTAGCATTAGCGATCTCATTGGTTTTCTTTATTTATGAATATCGAAAGTATGGAACATTTATTTTAACGAGAGCAATTGTTTTGTACTCATTTGTCTTTTATTTACTCTGTGCATATTTTTTGGTGATCTTGCCATTACCTACGAAAGAAGCTGTGGCACAGATGACAGGGCCAAAAATGGAATTGCACTTATTCGCTACTTGGGAACATTTTAGACAAAATACAGTCTTAGTTTTATCCGATCCAAGTACGTACTTGCCCGCGATGAGACAAAGTGTTTTCTTAGAGCCAGTGTTCAATTTATTACTGATTGTGCCTTTTGGTATCTATTTAAGGTACTATTTCCGTTTTTCTTTTATCAAAACTGTCATTGCAAGCTTTTGTCTCTCATTGTTTTTTGAGTTGACACAGTTGAGTGGTCTTTATTTTATCTACCCTAGACCATATCGTTTATTTGATGTAAATGATCTTCTCACAAATACCCTCGGTGGCGCATTGGGCTTCATCATCGAACCAGTTTTCACCTTTATGTTACCAACTAGAGCACGAATGGATGAAATCTCATATGAAAAGGGTAAGACGGTTTCGCTTACTAGACGGTTGGTCGCCTATTTGATTGATTGGGGTTTCTTGTCTGTTTTGACTTTTATCATTACGTTGTTATTGCAAGCGGCTTTTAAAATAGGAAGTATCACTTCAAGTGGTGGATGGATATTTATTGAAGTCATCTTATACTTTATGCTAGTACCTTATTTGACTAATGGGCGAACCCTTGGGAAGAGAATCGTTCGTATAAAGATCGTAGCAGATGATAACTCAAAACTTCGCTTCAAATCATTGTTTGTCCGCTATGCGTATCTCTACTTTATTTTCTATGGTTTAAGCTGGACCGCACAATTAGTGCAAGAAATCTCTAATCATACAACGGGTGTGACTCAGATGACTTCAGTATTTATATATCTTGGGATTTTGTTTGCACAATTTATTTTCGTTTTGAACATCATTCTATCTTTTATCCGAAAAAAACGAGTCTTATTTTATGAGAAGGCAAGCCATACGCATACGATCAGTACGATTGAAGACAAGCATAAACAATAAGTTTCAGGGAGGCAGAGCTTGAAATAAGGAAGCAAAAAATTCCCGTATGTGTTATAATTCGAAAGTCGTGAAAAAATGAAAGAGAAGAGGTGCTAAAATGAGTAATTTTGAACAATTCCATTTTAAACCATATATCAATGAAGCATTGATGGAAAAAGGGTTCAAACAACCCACTGAAGTCCAAGAACGATTGATCCCATTGATCGCTAAAGGGAAGAATATCATTGGTCAATCACAAACTGGCTCAGGGAAGACACACACATTCCTATTGCCATTATTTGAAAAAATAAATGCTGAAAAAGAAGAAGTTCAAGTGGTGATCACTGCCCCTAGTCGGGAACTTGCAACGCAAATCTATGATGCTGCTAGTCAGATTGCGAAATTTTCAAGTCCAGAAGTCCGTGTATCAAATTTTGTCGGCGGAACAGACAAGCAACGTCAATTGAATCGTTTGCATCACCAACAACCCCATGTTGTAGTTGGTACACCAGGTAGAATTTTAGACATGATGAATGAGCAAGCGTTGAAGATCCACACAGCTTTTGCTTTTGTAGTGGATGAAGCGGATATGACATTAGATATGGGCTTTTTAAATGAAGTCGATCAAATTGCCAGTCGTTTACCTGAAAAACTGCAATTCTTAGTGTTCTCAGCAACTATTCCTGAAAAACTACGTCCATTTTTACGTAAATATATGGTCAATCCGATCATTGAAGAAATCAAACCGAAAGCAGTCATTTCTGAAGATATTGAAAATTGGTTGATTTCAACTAAAGGGAAAGATAAAAATCGAATGATCTATCAATTGCTAACGATCGGTCATCCTTATCTGGCAATCGTTTTTGCAAATACTAAGCAAAATGTGGATGAAATTGCGGACTACTTGAAAAATCAAGGTCTTAAAGTCGCAAAAATTCATGGGGGAATCACACCTCGAGAAAGAAAACGTGTGATGCGTCAGGTACAAAACTTAGAGTATCAATATGTTGTTGCTACGGATCTAGCTGCTCGTGGAATCGATATCGAAGGAGTGTCCCATGTCATCAATGCGGAAGTTCCTGATGATTTAGATTTCTTTATCCATCGCGTTGGTCGTACAGGACGTAATGGGCTGAAAGGAACAGCAATCACGTTATATTCTCCAAGTGATGAACAAGCAATCGATGGTATTGAAAAAATCGGTGTGACGTTTGAACCGATGGAGATCAAGAATGACGAAATCGTTAAAACGTATGATCGAAACCGCCGAACGAAACGGGAAAAATCAAAAGATACTCTTGATCCAACATTGATTGGTCTTGTGAAAAAGAAAAAGAAAAAAATCAAACCAGGTTATAAGAAAAAAATCGATTGGGCAATTGCGGAGAAAAATAAACAAGAACGCAAGATCGAACGAAGACAACAAACAAGAACTGCTAAGAAGAACAAGAAAAATTCACATAAATAAAACTTCAAAAGTGAGCTAGTCATCCTGGCTCGCTTTTTTCTTGTAAATCTAACAATCTCTAAGCTAGGATAAATAGATTGAATCAATAATACTGAGTGTTAGTGTTGTCTTATCTAGATTTTAGATACCAATCTACCTTGATCTGTCAGGTGTTTTACTGTTGTTTTGGATAAATATAAGGCTGTTGCTTTTCTTGATGAATAGCAAGCTTGCTTTCTCTTTTTGAAAGGATTTCTTGTGATTATAATCTTTCAAGGCTATTTGAACAAAAAATGTTTATGGAACAAGGAAAGAAATCTTCGAGAGTTGTTGACAGAAGAAATGAGAATACGTATACTAATAAGGTACGAAAAGGACATGGTTTGTTTGTTCAAAGACTGACAGAAAATTCTTTCTAGGCTGGAAAAAGAATAGTCTACATCCAAATTGCTCCCTTTTTTCTCTTGATAGCAATATCAACGCCACTCAGCGTTATCGAGTTTAAGAGGTAATGATCGAACATCATTGCAATCAAGGTGGTACCGCGAGTTTTCGTCCTTGGCTGTGATGGTGTTTTTTTGTACTTTAAAATCAAGGAAGAAGGTTATGAAATGAAACAATTAAGTAGTGCGCAAGTTCGACAAATGTTTTTAGATTTCTTTCAATCAAAAGGGCATACAATCGAACCGAGTGCATCGTTAGTTCCAGTGAATGATCCAACTTTATTATGGATCAACTCTGGAGTTGCAACATTAAAAAAATATTTTGATGGTTCAGTCGTACCAGAAAATCCAAGAATCACAAATGCGCAAAAATCGATTCGTACGAACGATATTGAAAATGTTGGGAAGACAGCTCGCCACCACACGATGTTTGAGATGTTAGGGAACTTTTCAATCGGGGATTACTTTAAAAATGAAGCTATTCACTGGGCATGGGAATTTTTAACTGGTCCTGAATGGATGGCTTTCGATCCTGAGAAACTATATGTGACTGTTTATCCCAAAGATACAGAAGCAAAACGTATTTGGCATGAAGAAGTTGGGTTACCAATGGATCATATCATTGACGTGGAAGATAATTTCTGGGATATCGGTGCTGGTCCATGTGGTCCAGATACAGAAATCTTCTATGATCGCGGAGAAGCTTATAATGACTTAGCAGAAGATGATCCTGAAAATTATCCTGGTGGGGAAAATGAACGATACCTAGAAATCTGGAATCTTGTTTTTTCTGAATTCAACCACAAACCAGATAATACATTTGAACCATTGCCACATAAAAACATTGATACGGGAATGGGGCTTGAACGGATGGTTTCCATTGTTCAGGATGCTCCAACGAACTTCGAAACAGATTTATTCTTACCGATCATCCATGCGGTAGAAAAATTAAGTAAGCAAGTAAAATACGGTGAAAATCCTGTTACAGATATTTCTTATAAAGTTATTGCCGATCATATTCGTGCATTGTCTTTTGCTATTGGAGACGGGGCTTTACCATCTAACGAAGGACGCGGTTATGTACTACGTCGCTTACTACGTCGTGCTGTGATGCATGGTAAAAAATTAGGGATCGAAAAAGCATTTTTATATGACCTTGTGCCAGTTGTTGGAGAGATCATGGTTAGCTATTATCCTGAAGTCCTTCAACAAAAAGAATTCATTGAAAAAGTGGTTCGGACAGAGGAAGAACGATTTAATGAAACAATCAATGAAGGATTGGAGATCCTGAATCAAGTCATCGCGGATGTCAAAAAAGAAAACGGTACAACACTTTCTGGAAAAGATATCTTCAAACTTTATGATACCTATGGATTCCCAGTCGAATTAACAGAAGAAGTGGCGGAAGATGAAGGGCTAAAAGTAGATCATGCCGGCTTCGAAAAAGAAATGGAAGCACAAAGAGAACGTGCCCGCTCTGCGCGTAGCACTGAAAAGTCTATGGGCGTACAATCCGCTTTATTGACAGATATCAAGGTTGAAAGTAAATTTGTCGGCTATGATCATATTGAATCAAATAGCGAACTTTTGGTGATCGTCAAAGGTGAAGAACTTGTAAGCGAGCTTACAGAAGGTGAAGCACAACTTATTTTTGCTGAAACACCATTCTATGCAGAAATGGGTGGACAAGTAGCAGATACTGGTTGGATCATTGATGCCTCTGGTGATATTGTGGCAAATGTCGTTGATGTACAAAAAGCACCAAATGGTCAATTTATGCATACGGTCGAGGTTCTTTCAACGATCAAAGAAGGACAAGTCTACCATTTATTGATCGATGCACCTAGAAGAAATCGAATCATCAAAAATCATACAGCGACCCATTTATTGCATAAAGCATTAAAAGAAGTATTAGGAGAACATGCGAATCAAGCAGGTTCATTAGTTGCTCCAGGCCATTTACGTTTTGACTTTACTCACTTTGGTCAAATCACAACAGATGAATTGATCAAAATGGAAAAAATCGTCAATGAAAAAATCTGGGAAGCTATTCCAGTCGAAACGATCGAAACGGATATTGATACGGCTAAAAACATGGGAGCTATGGCGCTATTTGGTGAAAAATATGGTCGTGAAGTCCGTGTAGTCAATGTGGGTGATTGGTCGATCGAACTTTGTGGCGGAACGCATGTAGCAAATACTGAAAATATCGGGATATTCAAAATCGTTTCTGAGTCTGGTATTGGTGCAGGTGTTCGTCGTATTGAAGCAGTAACAAGTAAAGAAGCATATGAACTTCTTGAAGAAGAAGAACAACAGTTGAAAGATGTCGCTGCAATCGTAAAATCTCCTCAGTTGAAAGAAGTAGTGTCTAAAACAGAACAATTGCAACAACAACTGAAAGAACTGCAAAAAGAAAATGAACAATTGGCTAGCAAGTTGGCAAATCAACAAGCAGGCGATATATTCAAGAATAGCGAAACAATCAATGGAAAAACAATAATCACAGCTCAAGTCAAAGTGAAAGACATGAACCAATTGCGTCAATTAGCAGACCAATGGAAACAAAAAGCGATTTCCGACATCCTTGTTCTAGCAAACGAACAGGATGGAAAAGTCAGCTTATTGGCTGCGATGACAAAAGAAATGAATGAAGCTGGTTTGAAAGCTGGCGATTTGATCAAAGCAATCGCACCAAAAGTTGGCGGCGGTGGCGGTGGTCGACCTGACATGGCTCAAGCAGGTGGAAAAAATCCAGCGGGTATTCCAGATGCATTGTCAGAAGCGAAAGCATGGTTGGCGAATCAATAAGAACAGTTACCTAATTTGAATGTGCAATACTAAGAGAGTGGGACAAAAGTAAGAAACACTTTTGTCCCACTCTTTAAAAACGAATAAACGGTGGGAGCAGAAGCAACTCCTTCTTAAATAAGCTGAAATTAACAAAAATTTGAAAAGCAATTTTCGTTGATTTCTTCTTATTTCTCGGAGTTAAACACTTCTGTCCCAACCTCTTTCTTGTTTTGTGCTGATTTGTAACCAATTAGTTGACAAATAAGCAAAACCTTTTACGATTAGGATAAAGAAAATAAGGAGGGAAACAGATGAATACTAAAAATAAAACATTTCGTTTGGTCATTCGTGCGATTTTATTAGCAATCATCATTGTTCAAGCAATGGTACCGTGGTTAGGGTTCATTCCACTAGGTTTTATAAGCTTGACGATCATCCATATCACAGTAATTGTAGCAGCCGTTGTTTTAGGACCAAAAGACGGGATGGTTATTGGCTTGTTTTGGGGGATAGCAACAATCATTCGCGCATATGCAATGCCAACGACTCCATTTGATACACTTGTCTTTACGAATCCGATCATCTCTGTTGTTCCTCGTGTTTTAGTAGGTCTAGTGGCAGGTCTTGTTTTTCACTGGATCTATCGAAGATATCACTCAATAGTTGTTGGTTCGGCAGTTGCTGGCGTATTGGGTTCACTGGTAAACACAGTGTTGGTTTTAGGATTTATGGGATTGTTTTATACGGGGGCTACTGCAGAAGCGTATGGAGTCGATTCTTCTTTGCTATTCAAAACATTAGCAGGAATCGCTGCAATCAATGGTATTCCAGAAGCAATTGGTGCAGGTGTGATCACCCCGTTGATTGCAAAAGCACTATTTTCAGCAACACCCCTTAAACCAGAATAACGAGAGAAAGGGTAAAAAAGTGACAAAAAAGAAGAAAATAACATCTGCGGAACGAACAAAAAAAGGGATCTTAGCTGGCGTTTTAGGCTTGCTCTCCAATCTGATCTTATTTATTTCGAAGTTAACGATTGGTCTCTTTTCTGGAAGTGTCTCGATCATGGCAGATGCTATCAACAGTTTGTCAGACACCGCTTCGTCGATTTTAACCTTAGTGGGTTTTAAGATTGCGGCAAAACCGGCAGATCCAGAGCATCCTTATGGCCATGAGCGGTTTGAATATATCAGCGGTTTGTTTGTTTCGATCATTATCACGTATGTCGGGTTTCAATTTTTAGAGACCTCGATTGGAAAAATCATCCATCCGGAAAGTCTTACACTTTCTCCGATTATTTTTATAGTGTTACTCTTTTCCATCATTTTAAAATTTGTCCAAGGACGAATGTATGTAACGATCGCGCAATCCATCGATTCAGAAACCTTACGTGCAACAGCTAAAGACAGCTACAACGATGTTTATACAACATTAGCAGTTTTGCTTTCGGCAGGGATCGAATGGTTGATGGGCTGGCGAATCGATGGGTATGTTGGGTTTGCTTTGGCAGGGTATATCCTGTTAAGTGGCATCATGATGCTACGTGACTTTGTTTATGAATTATTAGGAAGTCGACCAACAAAAGAAGAAATTTTAGCGATGGAAAAACTGCTATTATCCTATGAGAACATCTTAGGGTTCCATGATCTCCTTGTTCATAATTATGGTCCAAGTAAAAAATTTGCTTCTGTTCATATCGAGGTAGATGACAGTCTTGATTTGAACCAAGCCCATAAAATCATGGACATCATCGAAAAAGACTTTAAAAAGACTTTAGATGTAGAATTGGTTTGTCACCTTGATCCAGTGCCGGTAAACAATGAAAATTATCGAGAAATACTAAAAGTTCTTAAAAAGATCATCAAGGAAACTGGAGAAGGCTTGAAACTCCATGATCTTCGTATGATCCGTAATGGAAAGGAACTGCAGTTCGATGTGGTGGTACCTGAGAAGTTCAACTTTTCTGATGAAGAATTAGAGCGTGTGCTTCGTGTCCAGATCGAGGAAAGAATCGGCAATTATGATTTAGATATCACATTTGATCATAATTATTTGCTGTATTAAAGAGTCTTTTAAAAGACTCTTTGATTTTACGCTGAATGGTTAAAAATGAGAAAGTGAGCATGGTACAAAAGTAAGAAACACTTTTGTACCATGCTTTAAAAACGAATAAACGGTGGGAGCAGAAGCAACTCCTTCTTAGATAAGCCGAAATTCACAAAAATTTGAAAAGCAATTTTCGTGAATTTCTTCTTATTTCTCGGAGTTAAACACTTCTGTCCCAGCCTCTTTATCCAACAGTGCTTGTAAGGCTTGTCGGGCTAAATGGTCGGCTCCTTTATTTTTACTTTCAGGTATCCACTGAAGTATCAATAATGTGAATTCCGAGAGAAGTGTCTGGATGGCTTGGAAGTACGAGATAAAATTTTGATTGGATGTATGATCTTTATCGATCGTTGAAACTAACACTTTACTGTCTGAATAACACAAGATGGTTTCTTTTGTGAGACCTTTTTCCTTTAGAATTGTTAAAGTTTTTAAAAAGACTTCAAACTCAGCTTGATGGTTTGAGCCTTCTGAAAGAGGGACCTTAAGCTGTTCTTGTCGGTTTTCGTGGACAATCAGTATCCCACCGCCACTAAGGCCGGGGTTGCCTTTTGTCGAAGCATCCATATATACTTTTATCATAAGGGAAACACACTCCTTTTTATAAAAATAGTGTTATGCTATAATTATACCATTACTAATTGATGCGAGGTTGAAGGATGAAAAAAATAATTCGCTGGCAGCCTGAATGGGCGCAGACGATCATTTATTGGTCATTGACCTTGATTATTTTATTTTTCAGTTTGATCTTATCTCTTGAGAATACTAGACCGTATTGGAAAAGTAATTTAGTCTTGGGGCTATTTTTAATTTTCCTATTTCTTGGTCTAAGACGTGCGTTTGTTTTGAACTCTCATTCGATAAAGATCAGGTATGCTGCATTTTGGAAAGATCGTGTGATTACCGTACAAGAGATCGACAAAGTCATTCCAGAAAAGCGAGGAGTTAAAATCAAGTACGTAGGAAAGACAGAACCTTCCTTTTATCTAATGCAAAAAAAAGCTCAGGCTTCATTTGTGTCATTTTTCAAAGACAATGAACGACAAGAGCAACTAGAAAATAAAGCGGCAACAAGAGGATTTAGTTCGGAGAAATAACTGAGAAAAACAGGGATCTTTCAGCTGTTCAAAAGATTTGACTATTTAGATAAACTACAGCAGCTGCGAGCTTGAATAAAGACTAAAAAAACGGCTATGTTTATACATAGCCGTTTCAGTATCTTCAGTTATCAATTACTTGTTTCTTTACATGGGCCGCTTGTGTACCACGATTTCCTTCAATCACTTCAAATTCAACAGGTTGATTTTCCTCAAGTGATTTGAAACCTTCTTCTTCGATTGCAGTAAAATGGACGAATATTTCTTCTGTCTCATCATAACTGATAAATCCGTATCCTTTTTTATTGTCAAACCATTTCACGATTCCTGTGGTCAAAGCACTCACGACCTTTCTAAAGTCTGATCATAGACTTTATTATAAAGAGTATTTATAGGTACGTCAAATAAATTAAAAAAGCTATTTTTTTTTAAATTAAAAACAGGTATAATTACTATTATCTTAACAAATGATCTATTTTTTGGAAATATAGTTCGTAAAAAGGAGTGTTTTGATGAAGAGCGATTTACAAATTTCGCAAGAAACAACATTAAAGCCGATTATTGAAGTTGCAAAAACAATTGGTATCCAGGAGGACGATCTAGAATTATACGGAAAGTATAAAGCGAAAATCAATTTTTCCACGATCAATGATCTAAAACAGAAATCAGACGGACAGCTGATTTTAGTGACTTCGATCAACCCAACGCCTGCTGGTGAAGGAAAGTCGACAGTGACAGTTGGCCTAGGTGATGCATTGAATAAAATCGATAAAAAAACAGTTATCGCGCTACGAGAACCATCTTTAGGTCCAGTTATGGGAATCAAAGGAGGCGCAGCTGGTGGCGGCTATGCACAAGTGTTACCGATGGAAGATATCAATTTGCACTTCACTGGAGATATGCATGCGATCACTTCGGCAAATAATGCGTTATCTGCAATTTTGGATAATCACATCCATCAAGGAAATGAGTTGAATATCGACGCACGAAGAGTTATCTGGAAACGTGTCGTTGATTTGAACGATCGTGAATTGCGAAAAGTTATTGTTGGTCTAGGCGGTCCGATTCAAGGTGTGCCAAGAGAAGATGGATTTGATATCACTGTGGCTAGTGAAATCATGGCTATCCTCTGTTTAGCTACTGATATCGATGATCTAAAATTGCGTCTGGCTCGAATCGTGGTTGGGTATACATTCGATCGTCAGCCAGTGACTGCCGGGGATCTAAAAGCAGAAGGGGCACTTGCACTTTTATTGAAGGATGCAATCAAGCCGAATTTAGTACAAACGATCTATGGCACACCTGCATTCATACATGGTGGTCCATTTGCGAATATTGCCCATGGCTGCAACAGTATTTTAGCGACACATACTGCACTTAAATTAGGGGACTATGTAGTCACAGAAGCCGGATTTGGTGCAGATCTGGGTGGCGAGAAATTTTTAGATATCAAAGTTCCCAACTTGAAAAAAGCACCCGATGCGATCGTGGTCGTAGCAACTGTCCGTGCATTGAAAATGCATGGTGGGTTACAGAAAGATCAACTAAAGACAGAAGATCTTCCAGCTTTGAAATCAGGTTTTAGTAATCTAAAACGCCATATCCGTAATATGGAAAGCTATGGTATTCCTGTTATCGTAGCCATCAATGAGTTTGTTTCAGACACAGAAGCTGAACTGGCACTATTAGAAGAGCTATGTGAAGATCAAGGTGTGCTAGCAAAACGGACAAGTGTCTGGGAAAATGGTGCAGACGGTGGTATTGAACTTGCTAAAGCAGTGGTGCACTTGATCGATAGTCAACCCGCCAATTACCGCCCACTATATCACGTAGAAGACACGATTGCAGAGAAAACAGCTGCTATCGTCAAGAAAATCTACGGTGGTAAAGGGGTCACTCTCAGCAATAAAGCAGAAAAACAAATTGCAGAGTTTGCTAAAAATGGCTGGGATAAATTGCCGATCTGTATGGCAAAAACACAGTATTCATTTTCTGATGATCCTACTTTGTTGGGTGCGCCAGAAGAATTTACATTAATGATCCGCGAATTTGTTCCAAAGCTAGGGGCTGGTTTTATTGTCGCACTAACTGGCGATGTTATGACGATGCCAGGGCTTCCGAAAAAACCAGCAGCTTTGAATATGGATGTTACAAATGATGGCGAAGTCATTGGATTATTTTAACGTAATTTAGGTAGACATCGCCCATCTTCTATGGGCAGAGTAATTTCTAAACATTTATGTTCAAAGAGAACCACACGAATTAATAGGCCATATGATCCGAAAGAGAGTGTTTTCGAGATCATTTGGCTTTTTATTATGAGTAGATATCTGTGAATGAAGAAGTGGAGTAAATAATCGGGAAGTTCTATGACTTTCCAATCCTTTGCCTACAATGGGATCAAGGAAAAAATTCAGTGGGCAACTGCCTGACTCTTTCTTGTTGGTGTATTTTAAGGTATACTAAAACAGAATAGGAGGGTGCATGATGGAGATCAAACTGACGAGAAAAACTGGTTTTTATGGAATGGGCAGCCCGCTTGTTTTGTGGATCGATGGCAAGAAGACGAAAAGTATCAGTAATAATCAGTCGATCACTCTTGACGTAACAGCACCATTTACGATGCAAATCACTTTTTTTTGGTTAAAAAGTCCTATTTATACGATCACACATCCGGCTGCTAGCTATGTGGTAAAGATGAATCTCTTATTGTTACAACTTTATCCCTTCTTATTCTTGGCTAGTGGGTTAAGTGCTGTGTACGTGCAACAGTTCGTTTACAGTTTAGTAGTGATCTTAGTCATGCTGGTTTTCTTTTTTTATATCAAAAACCAGGCGTATATAATCAAGGAGGAATGAAATGGCAAACTCTGACATTTTTTTAAGTAGTTTCAATCGCATCGAAAAATGGATGAGAGATGCAATGGGCAATGCTCGGAATATGGGGTTCACTGAGTTGGTACGAAGATTGACGCAGAGAAAAAATGCGGTGATCAAGAAGTACGAAGAAGATTTACTACAACTGGCACAGCTAAGGAACGCCATCGTTCATGATCGTATCGCAGTAGATTTTGTGATTGCTGAGCCTAATGACTGGGCAGTCAATAAGATACAGCAGATCGAAGGAGAGTTGCTCCAACCAGAGAACGTATTGCCTCGATTTTCAAAACATGTGACTGGTTTCGAACGGGATCTCCCGTTGTCAGAGTTGCTAGGAACGATTGCGAGAAAACGTTATTCCCAATTTCCTCTTTATAATAAAGGGAAATTTGAAGCGTTGATCACTTTACGGGTGATCGGTTTTTGGCTAGCGAAAGAAAGTCAAAAAGGAACGATCGATCTTACACGGAAAAAAGCTGCCGACTTGATTTTTAAAGATGGTAAGTATACGAATTATCGCTTTGTCTCAGCGAGTACTTATATTTTTGAAGTCGAAGAGATGTTTCGTGAGCAAGGTACATTGGAAGCAATATTGATTACCAAAGATGGTAATCCTAATGGCAATTTATTAGGAATCATCAGACCAAGAGATATTTATCATCAAGTAGAAAAGGATTGATTTTTTGTTAGCTATTTATTTTATTATCAGTGGCTTGTTGATCGGACTTGATCAGTGGGTGAAATGGTGGATCGTCCATGATTTAGCATTGGGAGAAACAAGATCGTTGATTCCTAATATTTTATCATTGAACCATATTCGTAATACAGGAGCCGCATGGAGTTTGTTAGAAGGCAAAATGTGGTTTTTCGCTTTGATAACGATCATTGCGGTAGTTGTAGTCATCACATTGATGGTCAAAAACCGTAAAACTGGCAATCGTTGGTTTATGATCGGATTAAGTTTGATTTTAGCAGGGGCGATCGGTAATTTCATCGACCGTATGCGGTTGGGATATGTTGTAGACATGTTCCAGACTGATTTTATAAACTTCCCTATTTTTAACGTAGCAGATGTGACACTTGTTTGTGGAGTGATCTGTATTTTGATTTATACTATTTTAGATGAAAAGGACCAAAAGAAAAAATGACCGAATTAAAAGCAACGATCCACCAGGAAACTGGCCGGATCGATAAAGTACTCACAGGTTTGTTCCCTGACCATAGCCGTTCTCAAATACAGCTCTGGTTGAAAGAAGGAGCAGTGTCCGTCAACGGGCAACCAGTGAAAGCAAACTATAAAGTAAAACCAGCTGATGAAATAGTGGTACTGATCCCAGAGCCAGAAACTCTAGATATCATTGCGGAGGATATTCCGTTGGAGATCGTCTATGAAGATGAAGCTGTCGCAGTGGTCAACAAGCCACAAGGTATGGTCGTTCATCCATCTGCTGGGCATACACATGGAACAATGGTGAATGCGCTGATGTATCATGTCAAAGATCTTTCATCGATCAATGGCGTGATCCGTCCAGGGATCGTCCATCGAATCGACAAAGATACTTCAGGTTTATTGATGGTCGCGAAAAATGATCAAGCCCATGAATCTTTAGCCAAACAGTTGAAAGACAAGACTTCCTTGAGAAAGTATGTGGCACTTGTCCATGGTGTGATCCCACATGAAAAAGGAACGATCAATGCTCCGATTGGACGTTCAAAAGTCGATCGAAAGATGCAAGCAATCCGTGAAGATGGAAAACCAGCAGTGACACATTTTCAAGTATTGGAACGCTTTGCCGATTATACTTTGGTAGAGTTACAATTAGAAACCGGTCGCACACATCAAATCCGTGTACACATGAAATACATCGGCTACCCTTTAGCAGGTGACCCGACTTACGGACCGAAGAAGACATTAAAGGGACATGGACAATTCCTTCATGCGAGATTATTAGGATTTGAACATCCCGTCACTGGACAACAGATGGTATTTGAAGCACCGCTTCCAGAAGTTTTTGAAAAAACTTTAGAAAAATTGAGAAAAGATATTGCTTTTTAAATAAGTTAACGGTATAGTATTTAACAACGAAAGCATAAAAAAACTAAATATGATTTCCTTTAAGTTTAGTCCCGTGAGGCTAAGAAGGGTGTGAGCAAAGCGACATATGGTGCGCCATATCGAACGTTGCTCTCTAGCAGAGTATAACTATAAGTGTACCCAAAGTATACGCTCAGTCTAAAACATTCCTCCTGTCCTCTTAGGGCAGGAGTTTTTTTGTGTAAAAAATGGAGGGGACCACATGCAAGCAAAAGAAGTTGTTGATCAAGTAACGATGAAACGTGCACTGACACGAATCACTTATGAAATTATTGAAAGAAACCACAGTATCGATGATGTCGTTCTTGTGGGCATAAAAACGAGAGGGATATACATCGCTTCAAGAATCGCTGAACGCTTGAAACAATTGGAAGGTATCGAGGTACCAGTGGGAGAATTGGATATCACACTTTATCGCGATGATAAAAAAGAAACACCAGATGAACCGGAACTACACTCTTCTGATATCCCTGTTTCATTAGAAGGAAAAGAAGTCATTTTGATTGATGACGTTTTATACACAGGACGAACGATCCGAGCAGCGATGGATGCAGTGATGGACTTCGGACGTCCAAGAAAGATCTCTCTGGCGGTTCTTGTTGACCGAGGACACAGAGAATTACCGATCCGTGCCGATTACGTGGGGAAAAACATTCCCACATCTAAAGTCGAAGAAATTCTTGTGGAGATGCAAGAGCTAGATGGGCAAGATCGAATCATGATCTTGAAAGAGGAAGAATAGGGGAGAACAGTATGTCAGAGAAAAAAGAATTCCATAACGATAACGTAGTATTAGATATCCACGACCGCCCAACTGTAGGCCACTGGGTAGGATTGAGTTTACAGCATCTTTTCACCATGTTTGGAGCAACCGTGCTTGTACCGATCTTAGTCGGTATCGACCCAGGGATCGCCTTGGTGAGTTCAGGATTAGGAACATTAGTTTACCTTGTGACAACAAAAGGAAAAATCCCAGCTTACTTGGGAAGTAGCTTTGCCTTCATCGCAGCGATGCAGCTTTTGATGAAAACCGATGGGTATCCGGCGATTGCTCAAGGGGCGGTCACTACAGGACTTGTTTATCTGATCGTCGCTTTTATCATTAAAAAAATCGGCTCGTCTTGGTTGGATAAAATTCTGCCGCCTATCGTCGTTGGGCCAGTTATCATGGTTATTGGGTTAGGGCTTGCGGCTAATGCGGCAACGAACGCAATGTACAATCAAGGAAAATACGATTTTAAATATATCGCGGTCGCATTGATCACATTGGCACTAACGATTTTCTTCAATATGTGGTTAAAAGGTTTTCTCGGACTTATCCCGATCTTACTAGGAATCATTTGCGGATATATCGTTGCTTTATTATTCGGTATCGTCGACACGAAACCAATCGTTGATGCTGCATGGTTTGCTTTACCGAACTTCGAAATACCATTTGTCCAATATGAACCGAAACTTTATCTAGGAGCAATCACAACGATGGCACCTATCGCATTTGTCACGATGACAGAGCATATCGGTCACTTGATGGTCTTGAACAAACTAACAAAACGGAACTTTTTCGAAGATCCAGGCTTACACAAAACATTAATGGGAGATGGTCTGGCACAGATCGTTGCTGCATTTGTCGGTGGACCTCCAGTAACAAGTTACGGTGAAAATATCGGTGTCTTGGCAATCACTCGTGTACACAGTGTCTTTGTAATCGGCGGTGCTGCAGTCTTCGCAGTTATCTTAGGGTTTGTTGGGAAACTAAGTGCTTTGATCCTAAGTATCCCTGGACCAGTTATCTCAGGAATCAGCTTCATTTTGTTCGGTGTCATCGCTGCAAGCGGGATGAAGATCTTGATTGAAAATAAAGTTGATTTTGACAAAAAGAAAAATCTATTGATTGCTTCAGTGATCTTGGTTGTCGGTATCGGAGGCTTAGTCTTCGAGGTTGGCACGTTCACTTTATCAGCAATGGCTTTAGCAACTGTACTTGGTATCATCTTAAATCTTATCTTACCAGAAACTTCACGTAGCGAAGAAAACTAAGGAGGAATCATCGTGATCATCAAATCAGAACGCATTAGTTTAAAACATCTATTGACAGTGGAAGCTTTAACGGACCAGGAAGTAATGGGACTGATCCGTCGTGGGCAAGAATTTAAACAAGGAGCAAACTGGACACCGCAAAAATCACAATATTTTGCAACGAACCTATTTTTTGAGAATAGTACAAGAACCCACAAGAGTTTTGATGTTGCAGAAAAGAAATTGGGTCTAGAGGTCATCGAGTTTGAAGCAAGCACGAGTTCTGTACAAAAAGGTGAAACCTTGTACGACACAGTGTTGACGATGTCAGCTTTAGGGGTCGATGTTGCGGTCATCCGACATGGAGATGAAAATTATTATGACGAACTGATCCAAAGCAAAACGATCCAATGCTCGATTATAAATGGCGGCGACGGAAGTGGTCAGCATCCGACACAATGCCTTCTTGATTTGATGACGATTTATGAAGAATTTGGCCATTTCGATGGATTGAAAGTAGCAATCGTAGGGGATATCACCCACTCTCGTGTAGCGAAATCGAATATGCAGATGCTTAAACGACTAGGTGCTCAAGTCTTTTTCTCAGGCCCTAGAGAATGGTACGATGAAGAATTTGAAGTTTACGGCCATTACGTTCCACTGGATGAATTATTAGATACAGTTGATGTAATGATGATGCTCCGCGTTCAGCATGAACGTCATGATGGAAAAGAAAGCTTTTCGAAGGAAGCTTACCATCAGGAATACGGATTGACGATTGAACGAGCAAAAAAATTACAAAAACATGCAATTATCATGCACCCAGCGCCAGTCAACCGGGATGTGGAATTGGCAGATTCACTAGTTGAAGGGTTACAATCACGAATCGTTCAGCAAATGAGTAACGGTGTGTTTGTCAGAATGGCGATTTTAGAAGCGGTATTAAACGGAAAAGCGTAAAGCTAGGAGGAAGAAAACATGAAAACACTCATTAAAAACGGTCAAATCAATACTAGAAACAACGAAACAACACCTGCAGAAATTTGGATCGAAGATGGAAAAATCAAAGCGATAGGAACTGGTTTTTCCGAGACTGAATTTGATGAAGTGTATGATGCAAAAGGGCAATTGATCACCCCTGGTTTAGTAGACGTCCATGTCCACTTGAGAGAGCCGGGATTTACATACAAGGAGACGATCGAAGCCGGTTCGAAAGCAGCTGCTAGAGGCGGTTTCACGACTGTATGTGCAATGCCTAATCTGAATCCAGTACCTGATACAGCAGAAAAATTGAAAAATGTCTATGATCTGATCAAACAAAATGCGGTGGTGAAAGTGTTACAATATGCACCCATCACCGAAAACCTTCGCAGTGAAGTATTAGTAGATCAAGAAGCACTGATCACTGAAGGAGCATTTGCTTTTACGAATGATGGCGTGGGTGTCCAGACAGCAGGAACGATGTATCTTGCAATGAAAGAAGCAGCCAAAAACAAGAAAGCATTAGTCGCACATACCGAAGATGAATCATTATTGTTTGGCGGTGTGATGCATGCAGGCAAGAAAGCAGAAGAATTGGGCTTGCCGGGTATTTTAAGTGTAACTGAATCTTCACAAATCGCACGCGATCTCTTATTGGCGGAAGCGACTGGCGTTCATTATCATGTCTGTCACGTCTCCACAAAAGAAAGTGTGCGGGTAATTCGTGATGCCAAAAAAGCAGGAATTCACGTAACTGCGGAAGTTTCACCGCACCATTTGATCCTGATCGATGAAGATATACCGGAAGATTTTGGCTTTTGGAAAATGAACCCGCCTTTACGCGGAAAAGAAGACCGTGAAGCGTTGATCGAAGGGCTACTCGATGGAACGATCGATTGCATTGCCACTGACCATGCGCCACATGGATTAGAAGAAAAAAGTAAGAGTTTCTTAGAATCACCATTCGGTATCGTGGGAAGCGAAACAGCTTTTCAATTGATTTACACGCATTTCGTTGAAACCAAACGCTTCACACTGGAACAAGTCATCAATTGGATGGCTGTGAAACCAGCTGAGATCTTCCAATTGCATGCTGGCACATTAACGATCGGGGCGCCTGCTGATCTAGCCGTTTTCGCTATCGAACACCTTAGCGAGATCGATAAAAAAGATTTCCTTTCCAAAGGGGAAAACACACCTTTTGTTGGGTGGAAGGTCAAGGGAGAAACGTTATTGACGTTTGTTGACGGAAAACTTGCTTGGCAAAAGGGGGAATAACCGCATGGAAAGATTACTGATTTTGGAAGACGGTACGGTATTTAAAGGAAAAGCATTTGGTGCAAAAAACAACGTCTTTGGCGAGATCGTTTTTACGACTAGCATGACAGGCTATCAAGAAACGATCACTGACCAAAGTTTCAATGGACAAATCATCACTTTTACTTATCCAATGGTGGGAAATTATGGCGTCAATCGCGATGATTACGAATCCATTTCTCCAACTTGCAAAGGTGTAGTAGTGAAAGAACATGCACGAGTTGCTTCAAACTGGCGCAGCCAAATGACGCTAGATGAATTTTTAAAACGTAAAGGTATCCCAGGGATTTCTGGGATCGATACGAGAGCGCTGACGAGAAAAATCCGTGAAGTGGGAACGATGAAAGCGAGTATCGTTGATGCAGGTGATTCATTTGAGCATGCGTTTGATCAATTGAAGGCAACTGTGCTTGCTACCAATCAAGTACAACAAGTATCAACGAATAAACCTTACCCAAGTCCTGGAACAGGACGAAATGTCGTGGTGATCGATTTTGGTTTGAAACACAGCATTTTAAGAGAACTAAGTAAACGTAACTGTAATTTGACTGTCCTTCCTTATAATACGGATGCAAAAACGATTTTATCCTTAGCGCCTGATGGAGTCATGCTGACGAATGGTCCTGGTGATCCTAAAGACGTACCAGAAGCAATTGAGATGATCCGAGGTATCCAAGGAAAAATCCCGATTTTTGGCATCTGTCTTGGGCATCAACTCTTTGCATTAGCAAATGGAGCAGACACGTATAAAATGAAGTTTGGCCATCGTGGATTGAACCATCCAGTGCGAGAAATCGCTACTGGGCGGATCGATTTTACCTCACAGAATCACGGATATGCAGTGGATGAGAAAACGGTGGACCCAAAACGATTGATGGTGACCCATGTTGAAGTGAATGACGGAACAGTAGAAGGAATCAGACACCGAAATTATCCAGCATTCAGTGTTCAGTTCCATCCAGATGCTGCACCTGGGCCACATGATGCTTTACATTTATTCGACGAATTCATGGAAATGATGGATGCAGGAAGGGAGCAATAAGAATGCCAAAACGGACAGATATCAAAAAAATCATGGTGATCGGTTCAGGACCAATCATCATCGGACAAGCTGCTGAGTTTGATTATGCGGGAACACAAGCTTGTCTAGCCTTGAAAGAAGAAGGATATGAAGTCGTCTTGGTCAACTCTAATCCAGCGACGATCATGACAGATAAAGAAATTGCTGATCAAGTGTATATCGAACCGATCACTTTAGAATTCGTGTCGAGAATCTTAAGAAAAGAACGCCCTGATGCATTGTTGCCGACATTAGGAGGCCAAACAGGCTTGAATATGGCAATGGAACTAGCTGAATCTGGTATTTTAGATGAGTTAGATATTGAACTTTTAGGTACAAAATTATCCGCAATCGATCAGGCGGAAGATCGAGATTTATTCAAACAGTTGATGGAAGAATTGAATCAACCAATCCCCGAATCTGAAATCGTGACAACAGTAGAAGAAGCTGTTGATTTTGCAAATAAAATCGGCTACCCAATCATCGTCCGACCTGCCTTCACATTAGGTGGAACGGGCGGTGGCATGTGCGAAAATGAAGAAGAGCTACGTGTAATCGCTGAAAACGGCCTGAGTTTATCCCCTGTGACACAATGTTTGATCGAACGGAGTATCGCTGGATTCAAAGAAATCGAGTATGAAGTAATGCGAGATTCAGCTGATAATGCAATCGTTGTTTGTAACATGGAGAACTTTGATTCTGTTGGTATCCATACAGGCGATTCGATCGTTTTTGCACCAAGCCAAACATTATCTGATCATGAATACCAAATGTTGCGTGATGCTTCGCTTTCAATTATCCGAGCGTTGAAAATCGAAGGCGGCTGTAATGTGCAGTTAGCTTTAGATCCAAACAGTTTCAACTACTATGTGATTGAAGTGAATCCTCGTGTTTCACGGTCTTCTGCATTAGCAAGTAAAGCAACCGGCTATCCGATTGCAAAATTGGCAGCTAAAATTGCTTTAGGGCTGACGCTTGATGAGATGAAAAATCCGGTAACAGGTACGACCTATGCTGAATTTGAACCTGCACTCGACTATGTTGTAGCAAAAATCCCACGTTGGCCTTTCGATAAGTTTGAAAATGGTGAACGAGTGTTAGGGACCCAGATGAAGGCAACTGGTGAAGTAATGGCAATCGGGAGAAACATCGAGGAATCCCTTTTGAAAGCTGTTCGTTCTCTAGAAATCGGGACTTATCATATTGAATTGCCAGAGTTAAAGGATGTCGAAGATGATCTATTGATCAAAAAAATGGTCAGAGCGCAAGATGATCGTCTCTTCTACGTAGCAGAAGCAATCCGTCGAGGTTTCCCGATCGAAGAAATTGCGGAATTAACAAAAATCGATTTATTCTTTTTAGATAAACTCCTTCACATCGTCGAATTAGAAAACCAACTAGCAGCACAACCGAATGATCATGAGCTACTAACGTTTGTGAAACAAAATGGATTTACGGATCAAAAGATCGCGGATTTGTGGAAAACTACCGCAAAAGAGATCAGACAAATGCGAACTGAGCAAAATATCCTGCCCGTTTATAAAATGGTGGATACTTGTGCCGCTGAATTTGAGTCACAAACGCCTTATTTCTATAGCACATATGAATATGAAAACGAGAGTATCCGCTCCGAGAAAGAATCAGTCCTAGTTTTAGGATCAGGACCAATCAGAATTGGCCAAGGAGTGGAGTTTGATTATGCGACTGTCCATTCTGTCAAAGCAATCCAACAAGCTGGATATGAAGCAATCATCATGAACAGTAATCCAGAGACCGTATCGACTGATTTTTCTATCTCTGACAAATTGTACTTTGAACCATTGACTTTTGAAGACGTCATGAACGTTATTGATCTTGAACAGCCAATGGGTGTGATCGTCCAATTCGGTGGTCAGACTGCGATCAACTTAGCAGAGCCGCTTGTTAAAGCTGGTGTGAAAATTTTAGGGACAACGATCGAAGATTTGGATCGTGCAGAAAACCGTGATCTTTTCGAACAGGCATTGAAGCAATTGGATGTTCCACAACCGTTAGGAGATACAGCGACAAGTAAAGCAGAAGCTGTCGCAATTGCTTCAACTATCGGTTACCCAGTATTAGTCAGACCAAGCTATGTTTTAGGCGGACGTGCAATGGAAATCGTTGAAAATCAACACGATCTTGAAGACTACATGGAACATGCAGTCAAAGCTTCCCCAGAACATCCTGTACTGATCGATCGTTATTTGCTTGGTAGTGAATGTGAAGTAGATGCCATTTGTGATGGAGAAACAGTACTGATCCCAGGAATCATGGAACATATCGAACGTGCAGGCGTCCATTCAGGTGACTCGATGGCTGTTTATCCGCCACAAGCACTATCCGCTGAAATCCAGAAGACGATCGAAGACTATACGATCCGCCTAGCGCGAGGGTTGAACTGCATTGGCATGATGAATATCCAATTTGTCATCCATGATAATAAAGTCTATGTGATCGAAGTGAATCCTCGTGCAAGTCGTACTGTACCATTTTTAAGTAAAGTTACAGGTATTCCGATGGCACAGATCGCAACAAAAGCAATCTTAGGGCAGAAACTAAAAGACTTAGGCTTTGAAACTGGCTTGTATCCTGAAACTGAGAATGTCCACGTAAAAGCACCAGTCTTTTCATTCACTAAACTTCATAAAGTAGATACGTATTTAGGGCCTGAAATGAAATCGACTGGGGAAGTCATGGGATCAGATCAAAATCTCGATAAGGCATTGTACAAAGCATTTGAGGCATCGGGACTTCGGTTACCAGATTATGGCTCCGTGTTGTTCACGATTGCGGATGAAACCAAAGAAGAAGCATTAGAATTAGCCAAACGCTTTTCAGAAATCGGCTACAGCTTGTTAGCAACGAAAAATACAGCTACCTTTTTCGAATCACATGGGTTGATCGTTACGAAGGTTGCCAAAATTTCTGAGCATGTCCATGAAAAAAATGTTGTCGATTTGATCCGTGAAGGAAAAGCGCAAGTCGTAGTCAATACCATTGACAAAGACAGAGGAAATGCTTCGAAAGATGGCTTTATCATTCGCCGAGAGGCTGTTGAACATGGAACTCCGTTATTTACTTCATTAGATACTGCAGATGCAATCATTCGAGTAATGGAATCACGAGCATTTTCAACAAAAGCGATCTAAAAAGAAACGAGATAATGAAAATGTGAAAAGTCATGTACAAAGGTATCAATTGAGAAGAGTCTCTTCTTAGTTGATACTTAGGCAGGACACACACTGGAACGTCTCAAATGAGGAGAGTAGATATGAAACAAGAATTAATGAAGGTTATCAATCAAAGACAACTGGCACCACGCATTTATGAACTCACGTTAAAAGGAGAATTAGTCAATGAAATGAATTCTCCAGGGCAGTTTCTGCATGTTCGAGTGCCTCGTGCTGATTTGCTACTAAGGCGACCAATCAGTATCAACCAGATTGATCATGAACATAAAACTTGTCGGATTATCTATCGAATCGAAGGAGAAGGGACAAAGATCTTCTCAGAATTGAACATGGGCGATACACTCGATGTGTTAGGTCCTTTAGGCAATGGGTTTGACTTGTCAGGATTAGAACCAGAAGATGAAGTCTTCATCGTTGGCGGTGGGATTGGTGTGCCTCCTCTCTATGAGTTATCAAAGCAATTAAAAGAAAAAGGGATCATTCCAATTCATTTTCTAGGATTCGCCTCAAAAGACGTATTATATTATGAAGAAGAATTCAATGAATTAGGAGAGACTCGCATTGCAACAGATGACGGCACCTACGGAATCCACGGCAATGTCGGAAATTTATTGTTGAGTACAAATAAAAAGCCTAAAGCAGTGTTTGCTTGTGGCGCAAATGGACTATTGAAGACCGTCGAACAACTTTATTCAGACCATCCCAATGTCCAGCTTTCATTAGAATCTAGGATGGCTTGCGGCGTCGGTGCTTGCTACGCATGTGTGTGCCATAAGCCAGATGATGAGACAGGAACGAAAAGTGTGAAGGTCTGTGATGAAGGACCTATCTTCAAAGTTGGGGAGGTCATTTTATGAGTGGAAATCCTTTAGCAGTAAAACTTCCAGGGTTAGATTTGAAAAATCCGATCATGCCAGCCAGTGGATGCTTTGGTTTCGGAAAAGAATATGGAAAATATTATGATTTGAATCAACTAGGATCGATCATGGTCAAAGCAACGACACCTAAGGCAAGATTTGGCAATCCTACGCCGAGAGTAGCAGAAACACCTTCTGGTATGCTGAACGCGATCGGCTTACAAAATCCTGGACTAGATGTTGTGATGAAAGAATTATTACCTGAATTAGCTCACTACCAGGAATTGCCGATCATTGCGAATGTCGCAGGGGCATGTGAAGAAGATTATGTAGAAGTTTGTGCAAAAATCGGTGACGCACCGAATGTGAAAGCTATTGAATTGAATATTTCCTGCCCAAATGTCAAACATGGAGGTATCGCTTTTGGTACTGACCCAGAAGTTGCTTTTCAATTGACACAAGCGGTCAAAAAAGTAGCAAAAGTTCCAGTGTACGTGAAACTTTCGCCTAATGTGACAGACATCGTGCCCATCGCTCAAGCAATCGAAAGTGGCGGAGCCGATGGTTTCACCATGATCAATACACTACTTGGCATGCGGATCGATCTAAAAACCAGAAAACCAATTTTAGCAAATCAAACAGGGGGACTGTCAGGTCCAGCAATCAAACCTGTGGCCATTCGCTTGATCAATCAGGTGGCGTCCGTTTCAAAACTACCGATTATTGGAATGGGTGGTGTCCAAACTGTTGACGATGTGTTAGAGATGTTCATGGCAGGTGCAAGTGCTGTTGCTGTTGGAACGGCTAACTTTACCGATCCCTACATCTGTCCTAAACTGATTGAAGGGTTGCCAGTTCGAATGGCAGAACTTGGTATCGAATCATTAGAGCAATTAATCAAGGAAGTAAGAGAGGAACGAAATCAATGAATCAACGACCAATTATCGCGTTAGACTTTTCAACTTGGCAAGAAGTAGAAGAGTTTCTACAATTATTCCCAGAAGATGAGAAATTATTTGTAAAAATCGGCATGGAATTATTCTACCAAGAAGGACCAATCATTGTTCGTTGGTTAAAAGACGCCGGACACGATGTCTTTTTAGACTTGAAACTCCATGATATTCCGAATACTGTTGAAAAAGCCATGACAGGCCTAGCTAAATTAGGTGTAGACGTGACTTGTGTCCATGCAGCTGGTGGCATCCGAATGATGGAGGCTGCTCTAAGAGGATTAGAAGCAGGTACGCCAGAAGACAAAAAACGCCCGCTGTTGTTGGCAATCACGCAATTAACTTCAACAAGTGAAGAAGAAATGCACCATGACCAATTGATCGATGTTCCTCTTGAGGAAAGTGTCATTCATTATGCCCGATGTGCCAAACAAGCTGGTCTTGACGGAGTAGTTTCATCCGCATGGGAAGTGAAATCCATCAAAGAACAAACTGACCCATCATTTATCTGTCTAACCCCTGGGATACGTCCAGAAGGAACAGTTGCAGGAGATCAAACAAGAATTGTGACACCGGCTAAAGCACATGAAATCGGTTCTACGTTCATTGTCGTTGGTCGTCCGATCACATTGGCGCAAGATCCATATCAAGCGTATCAATCAATTAAAGAAGAATGGAGCCATTAATATGAAGTCAATTGAAACCACGATCGCAAAAGATCTATTAGAAATCGAAGCTGTTTTTTTGAGCCCTAGTGAACCTTTTACTTGGGCAAGTGGCATCAAAAGTCCAATTTACTGTGACAATCGGATCACGATGAGCTATCCAAAAGTTAGAAAAGAAATTGCACAAGGGTTAGCAGACAAAATCAAAGAAGCATATCCAGATGTTGAAGTCATTGCAGGAACAGCTACTGCAGGCATCCCACATGCAGCATGGGTAGCTGAAATTTTAGATTTGCCGATGGTTTATATCAGAAGTAAAGCGAAAGATCATGGTAAAGGAAACCAAATCGAAGGACGTATTTTTGAAGGGCAAAAAATGGTCGTAATCGAAGATCTGATTTCCACTGGCGGAAGTGTACTAGAAGCAGCAGAAGCTGCTAAACGTGAAGGGGCGAATGTTTTAGGTGTGGCTGCTATCTTCACGTATGAATTACCAAAAGGAAAAGCAAACTTTGCTAATGCGGAAATGCCATTATTGACCCTTACGAATTATTCCGTGCTGATTGAAGCAGCACTTGAAGAAAAATACATTGATGAAACAGAATTAAACCTATTGAAGGAATGGAAACAAGATCCTGAAAACTGGAAGAAAAACTGATTGCTTAATATCTGTAAAAAATATTTTAGCCTCAGAAATAAAATGGTATACTAGTGTTGAATAAACAACAAATAAAGAAGTATTCAAGACGAAAGTTTTGCTATGGACGAGTAGCTCGGTGATAAATCACGTAGAAAAAATTTTTTCTACGAGGTTTTAGAGCTATGTTGTTTTGAATGCTTCCAAAACTGTTGTTGATAAGAATTATTTTGATCCATTGTTTTAGAGCTATGTTGTTTTGAATGCTTCCAAAACCTGTTTGTGATTATTTATTAAATTATAGTAGTTTTAGAGCTATGTTGTTTTGAATGCTTCCAAAACTTTGTGGTACTGAATATGTCAGTTTGCTAAGTTTTAGAGCTATGTTGTTTTGAATGCTTCCAAAACAATTTATGACGCTGATATGGAATTGCAAGCGTTTTAGAGCTATGTTGTTTTGAATGCTTCCAAAATTATTGTCATGGCTGGCGCGAATGGCGGTTTGTTTTAGAGCTATGTTGTTTTGAATGTTTCCAAGTCAGCAACTGTTTTTGGGTAGTGTTATTTGAAAATACGATATACGAGTGGTAGAGACTAGAATGCTTTCTTCTGGTTTCTATTTTTTTATATAAATTGGGGATGATTTTGTTAAAATTATAAAAAAATCAATGAAAATAAAACGTGTTATTTGCAAATTTTAGTTATTTAATGGTAGGATTATCGGAAAAAGTATTCCATTAAGGGAGGTCTATTTATGGGATTGAATGAATTTATTTTGGGATTGAACAACTTAGAAAAAATCACTCGGGCTCCTGGTTTCTTTAAATTCACCGAGCATACGGTAGCGGCACACTCGTATCGAGTGGCTTCGATTGCTCAAGTTTTAGGGGATATCGAAGAAGTAAATGGTCAAAAGATCGACTGGAAACTGCTCTATGAAAAGGCACTGAACCATGATTATACCGAGCGCTTCATTGGTGACATCAAAACTCCAGTAAAATATGCAAGTAAAGAGTTGCGGGGGATGTTGCAAACGGTAGAAGAGAAAATGACGGACGAGTTTATTAATCAGGAAATTCCAGAAGAATTTCAGGAAACGTATCGTAAACGTCTTTTTGAAGGAAAAGATGACACGGTTGAGGGAGAGTTACTAGCAATCTCTGATAAAGTCGATTTATTGTATGAATCTTTTGAAGAAATCATCAAAAACAATCCGGAAAAAGTCTATAAAGAAATGTTTATCGAAGCGGTCACGACAATCAAGTCATTTGATCATCGTCCATCTGTTCAGTATTTCTTCAATGAGATCTTCCCAGAATTACTGAACCAAGAATTCTATGGAAAAGAAGATTTTTTAGCAACAGTTTCGACTATTGTCAAGAAGACCAACAAATAAAACGAAAAAGAAAGCTCTGGAGGTATGGATTTGAAGAAAAATATGGATGTTGAATGGGGCTACTCGGGAGATAGAGGACCTGAACACTGGGCTGAGTTATGTGATTGGTTTGCCAAAGGAGCAGCTTTTTCTTTGCAGTCACCTATTCAATTAACTACATGTGAGGAAACAGGCGAGTCAAGTGAAACATTATCTTTCCACTATGAAAGGCAACGATTCACGGACAAAGAATTTAAAAATACGATTCATTTAGTTCCTTACGATCAACTTAGTTACGTTGAATTTAAAGGTCAAAAATTTTATTTGACTGATATCCACTTCCATATGCCTTCTGAGCATTTGATCAATGGAAAACAGGAAGATATTGAGTTCCACTTTGTGCATATGAATGCCAAAAAAGAAAATTTGGTCGTAGGAGTCATGTATCATTTAGCAACTGGAGAAGGTTGGTTATATGATCGCGAGAATGGTGATTCTTGGGACGTGGAGAAACACGAACATTGGACGAACCCAATCGTTTTATTCCCAGAGCAAAAGAGCCATTATCACTATGTCGGGTCGTTAACCACACCGCCGACTAGCGGTCCTATACAGTGGTTTGTAATGGACCAGATCCAAAAATTGAATAAGGACTTTTTGATTCCTTTTAAAGGGCAATATGCACAACCAAATAATCGACCGATCCAACCGCTGAAAAACCGAGAAATCAACTATTACACGGAGGCAAATCAGTGAATTTTCAACAATTGAAATATGTGGTTGCTGTGGCAAACAATGGAAGTTTTAGAGAAGCGGCTAAAAAACTATATGTTGCACAACCTAGCTTGTCGGTAGGCATCAAGGAACTTGAAACAGAGCTTGGGATCACTCTTTTTACCCGAACCAATCGAGGCGCCTTTTTAACCGAAGAAGGCCAAGAGTTTTTAAAACGAGCAGAACGAATCTTAGTGCAACTGGAATCGTTAGAAGGATATTATCTTGCGAATGAAAAGCGAGACAGTTTTTCTATTGCCTCACAACACTATGATTTTTTAGGCCCTTTGACAGCAAAACTGATTACTTCATTCAAACAAGAAATCAAACAATTTCGGATCATTGAAACGACTACTGCAAAAGTGATAGAAGAAGTCAAAGAGCAACATAGTGAAATTGGTATCCTTTATATGAATGAACACAATCGTTCAGGGATCAAAAGATACTTGGAACAAGGAGAATTGGTGACACAGGCTTTAGGGACTTTCAAGACACATATCTTTTTACGTCAAGAACATCCACTAAGCCAAAAAAAGGAGATAGCCAAAGAGGAGCTATTTCCATATCCCCAAGTGAGATTTACTCAAGATGGTAGTAATTTTCCTTATTTTTATGAGGATTTGATCGAGATTCCTGACCAAGAAACGGTGATCTATACGAGTGATCGTGGTACATTGATGAATATCGTTCTGGAAACAGATGCTTATGCTTCTGGTTCTGGAATCGTGATCGGCGAGATGAAAGAATACCTTCGATTGATCCCACTAGCAGATAGTCAAGAAAATGAGTTGGTGATCATTTACTCCGTGAAACGACCATTAAGTAAAATCGCTCAACGGTTCATCCACCATCTCACACAGCTAATCAAACAGGAAGAACCTCATTAGAAACAATTGGAATGATCGCTTGTAAAAGCTATTGTTCCAATTGTTTTTTTGTCTGTTTTTTTCGCATTGTAAATGATAGGATTGAAAGTAGTAGGAAACGAAAAAAGTAGTAGAAAGGCGTGAGGTGATGAAACAAAAACTGTCTAGACGAAGTGTTATCGCAAGTGTGATTTTTGTAGGTACATTGATTGGCGGGTTTGTCATAGCACAACAATTACCTGAATACGAAAATGTCATCCTGACTATTTGTCTATTAGTCATGTTTTTTAGAATGAAAATAACTGATTTTATACTAAAAACGAACAAAAAATCAAGAATATCCGCATGACTACAATATCTATTCGCCTCCGCCAGACGTGAAAATCGCTTATTTAGGCGGTATAACAGTAAATGGTGTGATATAAACTACATCGTTTTTGCAGAAAGGGTAGGATTATGAAAGAAATCGAAATCAAAGACAGAACTCCTTTGCTTGTCGAGCAATTGGTTGATGTATGGGAAAAATCGGTAAGAGAAACGCATCTTTTCTTATCAGGTGAGGAAATAGAAGAGATAAAAAAATTTGTGCCGACTGCCTTGATGGCCGTGCCACACTTGCTTGTTGAAACTGATAAAAATGCAATGCCTGTCGCTTTTATGGGAATTGATGACGGAAAACTGGAAATGCTGTTCATTGCTCCAGAAGAGCGTGGCAGAGGATTAGGTAGAAAGCTGTTGGGATATGGAATGACGAAATATGGCATAAAAGAACTCGTTGTCAATGAACAAAATCCACAGGCAAAAGGATTTTATGAACATATAGGATTTAAAGTTCGTGAAAGGTCAGAGATGGATGAACAGGGAAGGGAGCGTCAATAATTTTGTGTAAATAACTCGTCCTTCTGCAAAATAATGGGTTACTCAGTAAACATTGAAGCTAATGTATCCGTCACTTGTTGGAAGCCTTTATGGCTTCTATTTAAGAATTTTTG